>WNGA01000308.1_pt1 | contig 70331 bp, 69 predicted proteins | sample 5400061 | NCBI WGS metagenome assembly WNGA01 (sample SAMN13153366, study PRJNA577476) | soil metagenome | isolation source: 100 cm soil or saprolite under grassland replicate 2 | place: USA:California | collected 2016-06-15
CCTTCGTCCCACACGCGGCGTCACTCCGTCAGGCTTTCGCCCATTGCGGAAAATTCCCCACTGCTGCCTCCCGTAGGAGTCGGGGCCGTGTCTCAGTCCCCGTGTGGCTGGTCGTCCTCTCAGACCAGCTACCCGTCATCGCCTTGGTGGGCCGTTACCCCGCCAACTAGCTGATAGGCCGCGAGCCCCTCCAAGAGCGGCAGCTTGCGCCACCTTTCCTCCCTAGATCTCTCGATCCTGGGAACGTATCCGGTATTAGCCCCCCTTTCGAGGGGGTATCCCGGTCTCCAGGGCAGGTTACCCACGTGTTACTCACCCGTGCGCCACTAGGACCACCGCATGATTGCTCACACAATGATCCCCGTTCGACTTGCATGTGTTAAGTACGCCGCCAGCGTTCGCTCTGAGCCAGGATCAAACTCGTCATGAGTGAATCGACAAATCTGAAGACCTGGTCCCTAGAAGCCCAACCAAGTATTGCCTCGGTCGGGCGCAAGGTACTCAGTAGTTACGGATGGTGCTCACACTTCGTCGGTGAGCCAATAGCATATGCGATTGTCAAAGAACAATGGGGTGTGAACCCCTCTTCTGAGTTGGAACAGGCCAGCTGGAAACATCCGACCGGCTGCCTTCTCTCAACACCCACCCTCGGCCATCGAAACCTCACCGAGCTTCTTGGGCAGGGAAAGATAATACGGGCACCTCAACAGCCTGTCAAGTGATTCTTTCTCGGTCGGCTGACCTCTCCAGATCGATTCTTGCCGGGGCCCCTCTCACGGCCCGCACCATCATTTCTTTCTAATTATATCACTGACTTAGCCTGGCGGCTGAGCGAGCTCAGACGAGGGTCGCCGCGTGATAGCTCTTCTTGCCCTTGCGAATGATGATGAATCGCCCGAAGCGCGCCGTGTCCCGCGAGATGGTGGCATCCACGCTCTTGACCCGCTGCCCGTTGATGGAAATGGCGCCGGCCGACACCAGATCCCGCCCTTCGCGCTTGGAGGCGGCGAGCCCGACCCGCGTGAGCAGCTCGATCACCGGCAGCCGCTCCGCCTCTTCCCGTCCGAGCGCCGTGCTCGGCATGGTTCCGCACGCCTGGGCGAGCTGGGGCTCGGTAAGCGACTCCACGTCCTCGTCGAACAGAGCCCGGCTGATGGCCTCCGCCTCCGTCATCGCGGCCTCGCCGTGCACGAGCGCCGTGACCTGACGGGCCAGGACCCGCTGGGCCTCCCGCCGGTCGGGGGAACTCTGGGTGGCGGCCTGGAGATCGTCGATCTCCCCACGCTCCAGGAAGGTGAAGTATTTGAGGTAAGTGACGACGTCGTCGTCCGCCGTATTGAGCCAGAACTGGTACATCTCGTAGGGCGACGTCTTTCGGCCGTCGAGCCACACGGTGCCGCTCTCGGTCTTCCCGAACTTGTTCCCGTCGGTCTTCGTGACGAGTGGCAGCGTAATGCCGTAGGCGGCTTGGCCCTTCACCCGCCGGATCAGCTCGATCCCGGCGATGATGTTGCCCCACTGGTCGCTCCCACCGAGCTGGAGGGTGCAGTGGTACGTGTCGAAGAGGGCCATGAAATCGTAAGCCTGCAGCACCTGGTAGCTGAACTCGGTATAGGAGATCCCCTCCTCGGACCGACCCATCCGCGATCGCACGGACTCCTTGGCGATCATAGCGCCGAGCGGGAAGTGCTTGCCGATATCGCGGAGGAACGAGATGACCTGGAGCTTGGACAGCCACTCGTAGTTGTCGGCGAGAACGGCCGCCGACGCGCCGGACTCGAAGTCCACGAAGCGCGTGACCTGCTCCTTCAGGCGGGCGGCCCACTCGGCGACCTGGGCTTCGGGATTGAGCTGCCGCTCGCCCGTTTTCCCGCTCGGATCACCGATCAGTCCCGTCCCGCCCCCGATGAGGACGATGGGGCGATGGCCCGCCAGCTGGAAGCGCCGCAGCACCAAGAGCGGAAGGAGGCTCCCGACGTGGAGGCTGTCAGCGGTCGGATCGAAGCCGACATAGGCCGCGCGAGGCCCCTCCAGCAAGTGCTGGTGCAGCTCATGGGGCTTCGTGCAGTCGGCGATGAGCGCTCGCCACGTGAGATCCTTCCAGAGATCGATGGGCATCGTCGACCTTGCTCTGATCCCGTTGCACGGATGCGTCAGGGTCCGGGTCGCCCATCCATGTTAGCGCAGGGGCGGCCTATTCACGCCTGTATAATAGCAAACAATGGCTCGCCCGCAGCGCGCGAAGCCGTCCCGCCGGTCGGGACGGCGATGGCTCCGGTGGCTCGTGGTGTCGCTGGCGCTCGTGCTCGCTCTCGGCGGCCTGGCCGTGGGCGTATCGGCCTTCTGGGTGCTGACCATCCTGCCGCGGTCGCTGCCCTCGGTGACCGCGCTCGAGAGCTTCGATCCCAGCGAGGGAACCAAGGTCTACGACGACAACGACGAGCTGATCACCGAATTCCACGCCGAGCGCCGCATCTTCGTACCGCTCCAGCAGATCCCCAGGGCGCTCCGAGACGCCGTCATCGCCACGGAGGACGCCCGATTCTATTCCCACCATGGCGTCGATCCCACGGGGATCGCGCGCGCCATCTACCAGAACTTCAGGCGCGGGCGCATCGTGGAAGGCGGCAGCACCATCACCCAGCAGCTCGCGAAGGTGCTGTTCCTGACTCCGGACAAGAGCCTCGAGCGCAAGCTCAAGGAAGCCGTGCTCGCGTTCCTACTGGAGCGTCACTACTCGAAGGACCGGATCCTGGAGCTCTACCTGAACCAGATCTACTTCGGCCAGGGAGCCTTCGGCGTCGAGGCGGCCGCGCGGACCTTCTTCGGCAAGTCGGTCGGCGAGTTGACGCTCGCGGAGTCGGCGCTGCTCGCCGGGCTGCCCAAGGCGCCGGCCACGTACTCCCCCTTCGACCATCCCGACGCCGCCAAGCGCCGTCGGAACACGGTCCTCGCCCGCATGGTGGAGACGGGCGTGCTGAAGCCCGATCAGACCAAGCGCGCGAGCCAGGCGGCGCTGGCACTCGTCCCGCCCGAGCGCCGGCGGAGCACGAGCCAGTACTTCCTCGACTACGTCCAGCAACTCCTGGAGCAGCAGTACGGCGCCGACCTGGTCTTCAAGGGCGGGCTCCAGGTTTACACCACGCTTTCCCCCGCGATGCAGCTCAAGGCCGAGCACGCGCTCCGCGAGGGGCTGCGCGCCGTCGTGGCACGGCGGGGGGCGCCGGTCAAGGGCAAGCCCGGCCGCGCCGATGCGGCCACCGAGCGGCCGGAGGGCGCGGTGCTCACGATCGAGCCTCAGACCGGGTACATCAAGGCCATGGTCGGCGGCTACGACTTCTTCAAGAGCGAGTTCAACCGCGCCGTAAGGGCGCGACGCCAGCCCGGCTCGGCCTTCAAGCCGTTCGTCTACATCGCGGCGCTCGAGTCCGGCATGACCCCGGCCAGCGTGGTCGACGACTCCCCGGTCGAGTACCCGCTGGGGAGGAACGGCAAGCCGTGGAAGCCCGACAACTATGACCGGAGGTTCCGCGGCCCGATCACCTACCAGCAGGCCCTCGAGGAGTCGATCAACGTCGCCGCGGTCAAGGTCCAGGAGCAGGTGGGGGTCCGCCGCACCGTCGATGTGGCGCGCCGCCTCGGCGTGGAGAGCCCGCTGGGCGAGAACCTCTCCATCGCGCTGGGCACCTCCGACCTGACGCTCCTCGAGCTGACCTCCGCCTACGGGGCGCTGGCGAACCAGGGGACCTGGATGCACCCCATGGCCATCCGCTACGTGCTCGACTCGCAGCAGAAGCTCCTCGAGGAGAATGCCCCGCAGGGCAAGCAGGTCCTCTCTCCCGAGGTCGCCTACGTCATCACCCACATGCTCGAGGGAACCATCGAGCGCGGGACCGGCGTGGCGGCCAAGGCGCTCGGCCGTCCCGCGGCGGCCAAAACCGGCACCACCAACGACTATTCCAATGCCTGGTTCATCGGCTATACACCCAAGCTCGCGACCGGCGTCTGGGTCGGCTACGATCGTCCCCGGAGTCTGGGGCGAGACGAGACGGGCTCGCGCGTGGCGGTGCCGATCTGGACGTCCTTCATGACGGAAGTGCTTGCGGGAACCCCGGCCGAGGACTTCCAGGTGCCCGAGACAGTCGTGGTGGTCCTGGTTGACTTGAATCCGGGCGGTGACTGCGTTCGCCCGGTGATGATGGCCTTCGTCGCGGGAACGGAGCCGAATGCCACGTGCGGGCCGGCGAAGTACGCGCCCCCGTCCACCACGAGCCGGACCGAGAGCGGCGACCAGGTGCTGCCAAACCCGGCCGTGCCAAGCCAGGCGATACCAGGCCAACCGGCGCCAAGCCGGGCGCTATCAGAGGAGACGGCATCAGGCCAGCCAGTGCCAGGCCCCGCGGTATCAAGCCCGTCGGCTCGGCGAGCGCTGCCGCCCAGGCCTTCCTCGCTCCCCGCCCAGAGCCCTTAGCTCACATTATTCGATCTCGCTCGACTGGAAGACGAAGCCGCGCGGCTTGCAGAGCGAGACGAGCGCGTCCATCGTGAGCGGCGGGGCCTTCAGGATAGCACCGTCACCGGCGGCGGCTCGCGGGGGCGGGCTCGGCGACCCGCGAGAGTGACCGGCGCATCTGGGCCAGGAAGCGGGATGAGCGCGGGACCTGGCCCGCCAGCCGCACGATCACGCCTTCGACGACCAGGCCCACCTCGCCCTCGAGGGCGGCGGCCAAAGGGAGATCTAGCGCGTCTTCCCACCGAAGCTCGCGGAATTTCTTGAGGGTCCCCACGGCGGCGGCCGAGAGGGAAATGGCGTCGGCGCCGGGCTGGCAGCGCCCGCAGATGAGCCCGCCGGCCGCCACGTCGAGGGCCGCCCGGGCGAACGGGTAGGACCGACCACAGGAGACGCACCGGTCGATTCGCGGGCGATGACCGAGGAGATCCACGGCGCGCGCGGCGAAGCAGACGGAGACCCACGCCGGGCGGGACGATGCTTCCAGCGCCTTCAGCGCCCGCACCAGGAGCCGGAAAAGTGCCTGGTGGGGGTCGCGGTCGGCGGAGAGCCGGACGACGCACTCCACCGTCCAAGCCCCGCGCCCGAGCCGCTCCAAGTGCTCGCGCAGGCCCACGAAGGGATGGAGGATGTCGAAGTGATCCACGCGTACCAACTCGCTCCGGCCAGTGTCGAAGAAGACCAGCTCGCCCAGGGTAAAGGGCTCGAGCGCGCTCCCGAAGCGCGAGCGCGGGCGGCGGGCGGACCTGGCCACGCCCCGCAGCTTGCCAAACTCGCGCGTGTAGAACTCGACGAGCCGGTCGCTCTCGCCGAGCGCGCGCCGGCCGACGACCACCGCCTGGGTCTTGAAGAGGGCCATTACGACGTGAGCAGGAACCCGAATTCCTTCAACGCCTTCTCGTCGGTGCGCCAGTTCCGCCGGACCTGGACCCGCAGGTCCAAATACACCTTGATGCCGAAGAAGCGCTCGAGATCCTCCCGGGCCAAGGCGCCGATGCGCTTGAGCATGCGCGCACCCTTGCCGATGACAATGCCCTTCTGCGACTCGTGCTCGACGAAGATGCTAGCCCGGACATAGAGGCACTCCGGGCGGTCGGTCAGCTCCCGCACGCGGATCGCGCATGCGTAGGGGATCTCCTGGTGGGTGAGATGGAAGATCTTCTCGCGGATCGCCTCGGCCACGAAGAAGGTCTCCGGCTGGTCGCTGAGAAAGTCCGCGGGAAAGTACGGGGGCCGCTCCGGAATGGCTGCCACGATCAGATCGAGAAGTCGATCGCAGTTCGTGCCCGTCTGAGCCGAGATCGGGATGATCTCGGCGAAGGGGTGGCGCGCGCGGTACGTCTCGATGAGGGGTAGCAGCCGGGCCTTGGGATTGACCAGGTCCACCTTGTTCAGGCAGCAAAAGACCAGCGCGCGGCAGGGCCGAAGCCGCTCGAGGACCTCGCCCTCGATCCGGTCGGGGCGCTCCGTGGCCTCCGCCACCAGGCAGACGACATCCACGTCCTCGAGCGCGCGCTCCGCCGTCTTGATCATGAACTGGCCGAGCTGGCCTGAGACCTGGTGAAGCCCCGGCGTATCCACGAACACGATCTGAGCCGAGGGGAGGTGCTTGATGCCGGTGATGCGCGTGCGCGTGGTCTGCGGGCGTGGAGAGACGATGGCCATTTTCTCGCCTACGAGCCGATTGAGCAGCGTGGACTTGCCGACGTTCGACCTCCCGATCAGGGCGACAAACCCTGCTTTGAACAGGGCGCCAGTCATGGGCGGTGACTCGGGTTGACGGCGCCTCGGATCGGGCGGCGGCTCGGGCGCTCAGGGAGGTTCCGGCGGGGCGCGCGTGTGGCGACAGCCCCGGTGCCCGCGCCCGGTTCGATGAGACCGGTCCACAGCCGCGAGGGGGGGGCACGGCGGCGCCCACCCGAGAGGATCTCCCGCTCCCGTTCGTGCATCAGGCGCGCCTCCACAGGATCCCGATCGTCGTAGCCCACCAGATGCAGGAGTCCGTGCACCAGGAGCAGGTCCATCTCCAGCGCCACGGCGACGCCCAGGCGCGCGGCCTGTCGCGCGGCCGTATCGGCCGAGATGATCACCTCGCCGAGGAGCCGCGACGGCCCGGGGCCGTCCAGATTGAAGGCGAGCACATCGGTCGGCCTCTCCGCGCCAAGATAGCGCCGGTTGAGCCGACGGATGTGCCTGTCGTCCACCACGGTAACGTGCGCCTCTCGGTCCGATCGGCCCAGCGCGGAGAGGGCGCGGGTGGCAAGCCCGCGGAGCCGCGGGGCCGAGACGGGAACGCGCCGCTGCCGATTCTGAATGCTGACGCTCAAGCGGGCGGCAGGCCGGGCGCCCCACTCTCCGGCTGAGCCGGCCTGCGCACGGCCCCCCCGGGCGGGACCCGGTCGTAGGCGCGAACGATGGCGGAGACCAGATCGTGCCGCACCACGTCGCGGTCGTCGAAGTAGATGAACCGGATGCCGTCGATCCCGTGGAGCACCGTCTGGATCTCGATGAGCCCGGAAGGGCGGTTCTGGGGCAGGTCGACCTGGGTGATATCCCCCGTGACCACCATCTTGGCGTTGAACCCGAGGCGGGTGAGAAACATCTTCATCTGCTCGGAGGTCGTGTTCTGCGCCTCGTCCAGGATAATGAAGGCGTCGTTCAGCGTCCGGCCGCGCATGTAGGCGAGCGGCGCGATCTCGATGGCGCCCTTGTCGCTGAGCGTGGCCACCTTATCGGGCTCCAGCATGTCATAGAGGGCGTCGTAAAGCGGCCGCAGGTAGGGGTGCACCTTGTCGAACAGGTCGCCGGGCAGGAAGCCGAGCCGCTCGCCGGCCTCGACGGCGGGGCGCGTGAGGATCATGCGCGCCACCTCGCGCTTCATCAGCGCGGACACCGCCATGGCCACGGCCAGGTAGGACTTGCCGGTCCCCGCCGGCCCGATCGCGATCACGAGATCATGGGCTCGGATGGCGTCGAGGTAACGCTTCTGGTTGACCGTCTTGGGCGTGATGAGCTTGCGCCGGGAAGGGACCGTGATGCCGTCCGCCAGCAGCGACTTGACGTCGGCGGCCGGCTCATGCCCCATCATGCGCAGCGCCGAGCGGACCTCGGAGGCGGTGAGCGCCGGCTTCTCGCGGAGCATCTGAACCAGGTCCCGGATCACGCGCTCGGCCTCCTCGACCTGCCGCTCGTCGCCCCTCAGCGTGACATCGTGGCCGCGGGCCGTGATGCGCACGTCGTACTGGGATTCGAGGGCTCGCATGTGCTCGTCGCTTCGGCCGAGGAGGGCGAGATAGTTCACGTCGGGGGGTAAGACGACGCGGCGCGTGGCGTGGGTAGCCTCAGTCAACGAGTCTTCATGCCTCCGTGTGCCGAGGATATCACGCCGGCCCCAGTCCCTCGACGACGCGGATGCCCAGCTCGCGGAGCTGCCGCGTGTCCACGGGAGCGGGGGCGTCGGTCAGCGGGCAGGAGCCCTTTTGGGTCTTGGGGAAGGCGATCACCTCGCGGATGGACTCCTGCCCGGCGAGCACCGCCGCCAGCCGGTCGAGACCAAAGGCGATGCCGCCCATGGGGGGCGCCCCCAACTCGAGCGCCTCGAGAAGGAAGCCGAAACGGGCCCGCGCCTCTTCCTTGCCGATTCCGATCAGCCCGAAGAGCCGTTCCTGGACCGACTGCTGGTGGATGCGGATGGACCCCCCGGCCGCCTCCTGGCCGTTCAGGACCAGATCGTAGGCCTTGGCCCGCACTCGCCCGGGATCGGTCTCGAGCAGGGGCAGGTCCTCGTCCCGCGGCGCCGTGAACGGGTGGTGGACGGCGTCCCAGCGCTTCTCTTCTTTGTTCCACTCCACGAGCGGGAAGTCGATGATCCAGGCGAGGACGTCTCGATCGCTCGGAATCAGGTTGAACCGCCGTGCCAGCTCGATTCTCAGGCGCCCGAGCGCCGTCGCCGCCACCGCCGGCTCGTCCCCCACCAGCAGCAGCAGGTCGCCGGGCGTGGCGCCGAGGGCGGTCAGCAGCGGCTGCTGGATCGCCTGGATGAACTTCGCGATGGGAGACTGGGGGCCGTCGGGGTTAACTTTGATCCACACCAGGCCCTTAGCCCCGGCCTGCTTGGCCGCGGAGGTCAGATCGTCAAGCTCCTTGCGGCTCATCCCTCCTGCTCCCGGAACCCGCAAGGCCTTGACGACCCCCCCGCTCGCCACCAGCTGGGCGAAGGCCTGGAACTCGCCTCCGGCGAAGAGGGACGAGACGTCGCTCAGCTCCATCGCAAAGCGCAAGTCAGGCTTGTCAGACCCGTAGCGCGCCACGGCCTCGTCGTAGCCGAGGCGCGGGAACGGCCGCGGGAGCTCCACTCCCTTCAGGCGACGCCACACCTCGGCCACCATCCCCTCGATAATGGGCAGGAAGTCGTCCCGATCGAGGAAGGAGGTCTCGATATCGATCTGGGTGAACTCGGGCTGGCGATCGCGCCGCAGGTCCTCGTCGCGGAAGCAACGGACGATCTGGAAGTAGCGCTCGAATCCCGCCACCATCAGGAGCTGCTTGAAGAGCTGCGGGGACTGCGGCAGGGCGTAAAAGCTGCCCGGCTGGAGCCGACTCGGGACGAGGAAGTCGCGCGCCCCCTCCGGCGTCGAGCGGGTGAGAAATGGGGTCTCCACCTCGAGGAAGCCCTGAGCGTGGAGGTAGTCGCGGACCGCGCGGCAGAGGAGGTCGCGGACCTGGAAGGCATGGAGCACCGCCGGCCGGCGCATGTCGAGGTAGCGGTACTTGAGCCGGAGCGTCTCGTCCACCTCCGCCTCTCCCTCGGTGTCGAGCTGGAAGGGGAGCGGGCGGCAGTCGTTCAAGATCCTCATCTCGGCCACACTCACCTCGACGGCCCCGGTGGCGAGCTTTGCATTCTCGGTGCCCGGCGGCCGCGCCGCCACGGTGCCGCGGACGGCCAGGACGAACTCGCCGCGCACCGACTCGGCCTTGGCGTGCGCATCGCCGCTGCACGCCGGGTCGAAGATGCACTGGGTGAGGCCCTCGCGATCGCGCAGGTCCACGAAGATGAGCCCCCCATGGTCCCGGCGCCTGAAGGCCCAACCCATCAGGGTCACGCTCCGGCCGACGTCCTCCGGGCGCAAGACACCGCAGCTATGCGTCCGCTTCCAGCCGCCGAGGGCTTCAGTCATCGCGTGCCCCAGAAACCTCATGGGCGCCCGGAGGGCGCAGCAACCGCGGGAGCTCCTCTAGCACCACGGGGCGCTGTTGCCGGGATTTCATGTCGCGAAGGATACCCCGGCCATCCTGTAACTCAGTATCTCCCACAATCACGGCGTACCGAACACCCAAGCGATTGGCGCGCTCGAGCTCGCGTTGCAGCTTGCGATCACCGTAGGCCAACTCGACCGACACGCCCGCTTGACGCAGGGCTCTGGCGATCGGCATCAGGCGTCGAAGAGGTCCTTCCCCCAGGGGAATCAGCAGCGCCAACGGCCGCGCCGCTGCATCCTGCTCACCCAAGAGCAGCACCACGCGCTCCATCCCGATGGCGAAGCCGATGCCGGGATCGGCAGGCCCCTCCAGCTGCTGGATGAGCCCGTCGTAGCGTCCGCCGCCCGCCACGGCGTTCTGGGCGCCCAGGTCGCGCGTCAAGACCTCGAAGGTGGTGCGGACATAGTAGTCGAGCCCGCGCACCAGACGGGGGTTGACGGTGTAGCCGACGCCCATGGCCTCGAGGCAGTGACGGACGCTCTCGAAGTGCCGCGCGGCATCATTCGACAGCGAGTCCAGGATCGAGGGCGCTTTCTCGATGATCGGCTGGCAACCGGGCGTCTTGCAGTCGAGCACGCGCAGCGGGTTGCGGGCGAGGCGATCCTGGCACTCGCCGCACAGCCGGTCCCGTAGCGGCGTCAGGTAATCGAGCAAGCGCGTGATATAGGCCGGGCGGGTGCCGGCATCGCCGATCGAGTTGATGTGCAGCTCGAGCCGGTCGGCCAGCCCGAGGGCGCCGAAGAAGTCGAGCAGCATGGCGATCAGCTCCGCGTCCAGCGCGGGATGGATCTCGCCCAGGGCCTCGACGTCGGCTTGATGGAATTGCCGGTAGCGGCCCGCCTGGGGCCGCTCGTAGCGGAACATGGGCCCGAGCGTGTACAGCCGCACGGGCTTGGGCAGGACGTGAAAGCCGTGCTCGATATAGGCGCGGAGCAAGGAGGCGGTGGCCTCCGGGCGGAGCGTGAGCGACTCCCCGCTCCGGTCGGCGAAGGTGTACATCTGCTTCTTGACGATATCGGTCTCGTCGCCGATGCCCCGGGCGAACAGCTCCGTCCTCTCGAAGAGAGGCAGGCGGATCTCACAGTAGCCATAGGCCTCGAACACCCGGCGGGCGGCCCCTTCGACGCGCTGCCAGCGCCCCGCCTCGGCGGGCAGGATGTCTCGGACGCCCCGCACGGCCTTGATGGGTGGCATCAGGCATTCGCCGCCATGCAGTACTCTACCGCGAGCGCGAAGTAATCCCTCCCCACCTCCACATCGCCGATCATATGGGCCGAGGCGGCGAGGAAGGCCGTCTGGTGCGCCTTGGGCGCCACCCTCTTGTACGGGTGGATCACGATCTAGGCCGTAGCGCTTCCCTACTCTTGAGGGACGGTCATGATGATCTGAGTGTCGCCGGCAGTCTTGAGGAGGCTGTTGAAGCGCACCACCGCGGCGATGATCGTGGGCTGGGCGCTGTCCTCGGTCCTGTAGGCACCGAGGGCCGTGATGCCGCCCTCGAAGCCGGTGTTCACGGACTGCAGGCGGAAGCCCGCCGGGCCCTTGAACACCACGGCCAACAGACCCTCCCTGACGAGGTTCTGCGGCACCAGCAGCTCCTCGATCCCGTCGCCGTCCAGGTCCACGGCCAGGGGCGTCGGCTCGATCTTGTAGAACTTGCTGCGGGCGTTCCTCCCGGCCGAGTACTCCTGCTCGACCTCCATGTAGCCCCCGCCCACCGAGGTGGCGGAGCGCCAGAGATCCTCGCCTTCGGTCGACACCTGCAAGCGGTTGTACGGGTCGACGAAGGCCAGGGAGCGCGTGTCCTTCCCCATGATGTTGCAGAAGGCGGCGCCCATCGGGCGGAAGCCGGGCGGCACTCGCACCGGCTTCTCCACCACCAGCTTGCCGTTCTTCAGGAAGACCTGGTCGGCTTGGCCCGGCGTAAAGAAGCTGGTCGGGCTGTAGCGCTGGGTCCACAGCGTCTGCTTGACCCCGTTGCCCTTCAGGTCCACGGCGAAGAGGAAATCCGCGATGTCCTCCGCCACGTACTTCGGCTTGCCGTCCTTCGCGGTCAGGATGAAGGAGCTGAGCCCAAGCTTGGGCGCATACCGGTTCCCGATGACTTCGAGAAGGCCGTCTCCGTCCAGATCGGCGAGCTGAACGGAGAAGACGCGGCCCAGGCTGCGCACCGACTTGGTCCACTCGGGTTCGATCTTCTGGTCCACGATCCGGTACATGTAGACCTGATCGCCGTCGCTGACCACCAGCCGTGGGATCTTGTCCTTGGCCGACACCGAGACATCCAGCGCGAGGACCGGGAAGTTGAAGCGGGCGACCAGGCGAAGCGGCAGCGTGTTCTCACCGCTCGAGTAGCTGCCCGCCTCGAGGTCGCCCCCGAGGAGCCGCGCCAGCAGCGAGCGGGGCTTGGCCTGGGGAGGACTCGCAGGCCCGCTGCCGGCGGAGAATCGGCCGCCCGGTGTGGCCGGCTTTATGGTCGAGGGCACGAAGAACGCGGTGTTGATGACGGGGTCCGGCTGTGGCTGGGAGAAGAAGCGGACCTCCATGTACGGCTTATTCTGGACCCGCTTGAACTGGACCGCGAGGAGATTCTCCGCGTGGAAGCGCTCGGCGGCTTGCTTCACGCCCTTGCCTTGAAGGAACTCCTCCGCCTTGATCCCTTCCTGGCCGAGGAAGACATTGATCGGGTCGCCCATCATCACCCGGAACCGTCCCGAGGCGGCCAGGCGCTCGACCAGTTCCTGGGTCGCGGCCTCGACCAGGCTCTCTCGCACGCCTCCGAGGAGCGGCAGCAGGACCAGGTTGACCTTGCCCGCCGAGACCCGGAAGCGGTCACCGGGCTTGAGCTCACCCGGCTTGTCCACCCCAGCCAGCGAGAACGCTTCCTGGGCGTCGGTGATCCGGGTCCGCCCGAGCGCCTCCTCCGCCTTTCCCAGGACCTCCCCCGTCTTCGGGTGCCTGATCTCTCGTCCCTCCCGGTAGAGCTCCACCTCGAGCCCCGGCCGAACCCCGTCCTTCTTGCCCACGTCCAATGTGAGCGTGGAGTCACGCACCTCGACCACTTCGCCCTGGACCTTGGGGAAAAGACCCAGGAGATCGTCAACGAGAACGGTGAGCGGAGCAGCGACCGGAGGCGTCCCGGGCGAGGGTGTCTGGCCCTGCGTCTGGGCCCATGCGAACCCCGCCGCGAGCAGCACGAGCGCTGCCTGAGCGAGCATCCTGGCAATCGGCCTCGTCGTCATGGCGACCGTGGATCGATCCCCTTGGACTTGGACCTAGCAAAGCTCGGATTCGTGAGCAGCCCACGAGAAGAGCCCGAAGAGCGCGCCGCGACGAGCGAAGGGGCTGCGGTCATGGGGTCACTATACCCTCGGGTGCCAGACCCGGCAAGAACGGGAGCTACCCAGAAAGCAACGGGCCCGAGGTTGCCCCCGGGCCCGCCCGTCGTGCTCCGGCCCGCTACAGCCTAGAAGCTGAAGCGGACGCGGGTCGTGACGATATAGGCATCCCTGGCGTCGCGCGGGCCCGACGGGTTCGTGACCGCATCGAGCGCGCTGCCCGCGAAAATGTAGCCGCCTGCACTGTCCCAGGCGATCCCAGGGGCGAACCGCCAGGTAACCCCAACGAAAGGCTCGGTGCCGACGTACGACCTGGTACCTCCCGACTGACCATTGAAGACCGGAGTGAGGCCGGCGCCGGCCACCGGCGTGGCGAACCTTTGGATCGGCTGGGCAGTCCACTGACCCACCACGCCGCCGTACATGCTGAGGGCTGGCGTCAAGGCATAGGTGGCCCTGACACCCAGCTGGGCGCGACCGTACTTATCGTAGCCGATGGCCACCCCCGGGTACGCGATGTTCAGGCCGGCCTCGAGCAGGGCGTTGTTGTAGTCAACGCCCAGCGCGGTCAGCTGCGGGCCAAAGTCGGCCCCATAGCTCGTGTCCGTGTCCAGCGGCTGGAAGTAACGGACGGAGTCGAGCGTGGTGCTCCTGGCTTTGTTACCCGTGGTATACATCGCCATCGCTTCGAGGAGCAGCGGGCCGAGCTGATAGCCGGCCCGGACATCGATCAGCCACGCGTCGATGTTGGCGGTGTGCTTGCTGCCGGCAGCGACACCGGCGTCGGTAAAGGTGGAGGGTGCGATAACGGATCGGTTCCCGAACTGGTAGAGGATGGTCGGGTCGAGAGAGAATGGGCCCGAACGGAACCGCGCGTCGATGCCCACCGTATGGCGGTCCTCGTTGATGCCCTTTCGCCAGGTGCCGTCCGCGTTGGTGAATGCGGTGGTGGTGTTGATGCCGCCGCGGCCCTGGCGGGCACTGGTGCTGGTCGTGCCGCTGGCGGTGAAGTAGGAGTACATCGGCTTGATGTCGAGGCCCTTCACCGGGGTGATCTCAGGAGCGAGGATGACGGCCCAGTCATCCCCGCGAAGCTGGGCTGCGGGGACCCCACCTAACAGCCCACCTGTCGATAGCCCGACGAGTTTTTCCTCGACCGCCACGTAGGTCGCGACGAGCTTCACGTTCGGGGTGAGGGTGCTGACGATGTTCACGCCGGGGAAGTCGCCGTTGGCGTAGACGGCCAGCTTGTAGTTGGCAGCCGAGCCGAAGGGCTGAGCGCCGAGCCTCACCACCGTGGGCACGGGGATCAGCGGCGCCTCGAACTCGGTGTAGAGCCACTTCACCTCGATGACGCCTCTCGAGTCGGTGTTGAGGTCGAAGCCCCCGTTCGTGCCGACCGCCGCCGTCACTGCCGTCGTGGCGGCCGCGCCCGCATTGACGATGGTCGAGTCGTTGGAGCCCGTCTGGCCGTAGGCCATATCGATCTCGATCCCGAGCACCGCCTTGGCCTTGCCGTACTCGCCGATGAAGTCGAAACGACCGCGGGTCCGGCCATACCATTGCTTGTCCCTATGGAGCAGGTCCCCGTCGAAATTGCTGACGTTACGGGAGTACGTCATGATCTCGTCGATGAACCCGGTGATCTTGAAGGTGGGCGTCGGCGCCCCGGGCGCCGCCGGCGCCTGAGCAAAGGCGTCGGGTGTGACCACCCCTAGGAGGGCTAATGCGGCGAGAGCGAGAACAAGAGTCCTTCTCATTACCGCCTCCTCATCCATGTGTGGTTTGACTGCCTCACGACCGGCTCGGCTGTTTCAGCGTGAAAAGGTACGCGCGACGACGGTGCTGCTCGTAGAGCCAGATCCGAACCTTTGGTCGATCACCCCCCTCTTTCGCCTGCGCGTGAGTCCCCACAACAGGGGCGGTGGGCGGAAGCCCAGAACGTCCCCTTTTAACCCGGACCGGCCCGGCGCGTCAAGGAAAAAGGGCCCCCTCCCGGCCCCCCTCGAGAGCCGCCCAATTACGGCGGCGGCCCGGCTCCGCTGCCCCTCCAGGCCTCCCTCGCCTTGTCCTTGGGTGTCCTGCCAGCCCCCTCAGCCACCCTCCCCCAGCGTCTTCAGGGCCTCCGCAGCGGCTTGGCCAAAGGGGGAGGCGGGATCCAGGTCACGCGCTCTCCGGAATGCGCTCTTGGCCTCCTCTCGCCGGCCCGTGCTCGTCAGGACCACCCCGAGCTGGTAATAGGCCGCTCCGAGCTTGGGCTCGAGCTGGATGGCCGTTCGCAGGGCTTCCTCGGCTTCGCTGAGCTTGTTGATCTGAGCATAGGCCCTCCCCAGGTTGTAATAACCGACCTCCGGGGTGGGGTAGATGGGCAGCGAGAGCGCCTTCCGGTAGGCGGCGATGGCCTGGTCGTACCGCCCCTGCTCGGCGAAGGACAGCCCCAGATTGTGGTGAGCCTCGGCATAGTTCGCATCCAGCGCCACGCCCCTCTGGAACTCGGCCTCCGCCTCGGCGGGCTTTCGCAGATCGAGGAGAAGCACCCCGAGCGCATTGTGGAAGGTGGGGTTCTCGGGATCGAGCTGGACCGCCTCTCTGAGCGAGGTGAGCCCGAGCGAGATCTGCTTGTCGGCCAGGCTCCTCAGACCCTGCTCATAGAGCGAACGGGCCCGGAGCCGCCGGACCTCCTCGTCTTGGGACGACGCGCAACCCGTAATCAACACGACGCCGAGGAGCAGAGCTCCGGCGAGGACGCATCGGGTTGACAGAGTCATTCCCCCCATGATATTGCTTGAATGCGTGCCGACCTACGAATATGAATGCCCCCGCTGCCCCCGGGTATTCGAGGTGCGTCAGCGCATCTCCGAGCCCGCGCTGGCTAAGTGCGACCGTTGCGGTGGACCTGTCCACCGGCTATTGACGGCAACTTTCTTCATCCTGAAGGGTGGCGGCTGGCACGCGACCGACTACCCGTCCGAGTCTCGCAAGAAAGCCCTGAGCAGCGAGTCCGACAGCAAGTCGCCGGCCGGCTCCGAGCCGAAGTCTAGCACGGCCCCGGAGAAGTCACCGCCCTCCCCGAGCGGGTCAAAGGACCCCGCAAAACCAGCAGGCGGGTCGTAGCAGCGTGTCTGACTAACCTCCCCTCGAGCGCCCCGGCACAACCTCGTTCCTGGGGGAGGCTTCGGAGGGGGCCGTCGAGGCGCCCTACGATTCGGCTAAGCTTTCCTGACTCTCACCGAGGTGCCGGGACCGATCCCGAGGATAGCCCGAGCGCTTCCGTTTCTGGCGAATATCTCGAGCCGGCCGGCCGAGCCGATGATGGGCGTCGGAACGCCCGGCGAACCTTCCTCGTAGCTCCTGGCCATGATCCCCAGCTCCCGGCCGCCCAACTCGACCGCGACAGCGCCGCCGGCGGCAAGCTCCCTCACGCGGTCGACGGTGACTGAGGTGAGCAGATTGCCGAAGCGATCATTGCCGATCACCTCGCCCACGACCTCGTCCCCTTCCCTCCGCCAGCCAGGCAGCGCGAGCCGCACTGGGTCGGCGATGGCAGGGCCCAACCGCTCGAGGGGCACACCGGAGGCCAGATGCGCAGCTGCCGGGGCGAGGATATCGCGGCCGTGAAAGGTCTGGCTCACCTCCGGTAACCGATAGGCGGGCGCCTCGATCGAGACGGCGGACCACCCTTCGGCCGCCAGCGTCCCGCTGAAGAGCCCGTTATCGGGGCCGACGAAGTAGTGGCCGCCCGCCCGGAGCCCGAGCGCCCTCCGCGCGCTCCCAACTCCGGGGTCGATCACGGCCAGATGGACCGAGCCAGACGGGAAGAAGCGCCAGCCCGACTCCACGGCCAGCGCCCCTTCCAGGACGTCGTGCGGCGCGACCTCATGAGTCAGGTCCACCAGCTGCGCTTGGCGGCAGATGCCGAGAATCACGCCCTTCATGATCCCGACGAAGGGATCGCGCAGGCCAAAATCGGTGGTCAGCGTGATGATCGGCGCCGTTCCCAAGGCCCCCTCCGACTAACAATCCCGGTCCACGACGAAGTCGGCGATCAGCCCCAGCGTCTCCTTGTCCTCGGAGTCCTTGAACGGGCACAGCGCTTGCTTGGCAGTCTGAGCATACTCGTGCGCCCGTTCGAGCGCGTGGCCGACGCCCTCGTACTTCGCAACCAGGCGGCGGATCTCCTCGATCTCGTCGGGGTCCAGGGCATGGCTCTTGAGCAGCACCTGGACGCGCTCGCGCTCGTGCGGGGCCGCCCGCCCGAGCGCGGTAATCAGCGGCAGGGTGCGCTTGCCTTCCTTGAGGTCCGCTCCGATGGCCTTGCCCAGACGCGCCTGGTCAGCGACGAAGTCGAGCGAGTCGTCGCTGATCTGGAACGCGATGCCGATATCGAGGCCGTAGCGGGTGAGCCCCTCGACCTGCTCGGCCTGGCATCGGCCGAGCAAGGCCCCGATCCGGCAGCAGGCGGACATGAACGAGGCGGTCTTCTGGGTGATGATCCGCAGGTAGTCGGCCTCGCAGGTCGTGCCGCTGCGCTTGCGCTCGAGCTGGAAGACCTCGGCCTCCGTCATGGAAACGGTGGCGCGGGCCAGGGTCTCGAGCACCCGCGCGTCGCCGTCCCGCACCATGAGGGCGAAGGACTTCGAGTACAGATGATCGCCCACCAGGATCGAGGCATCGTCCCCCCAGCACGCGTTGGCGGAGGGGCGGCCCCGGCGGAGCGGGGCCTGGTCCACGACATCGTCGTGAATCAGCGTGGCGGTGTGCAGGAGCTCGACGACGCAGCCCATGCGGACGGCGCGCGGGCCACGGTAGCCCGCCAGTCGCGCCGCCATGAGGAGCAGGATGGGCCGCAGGCGCTTGCCACCCGCCCCCGCGATGAACTCCCCCATCTCGTGGATCAGCGCCACCGGGGAGTCGATCTCCTCGGCGATCGCCTCTTCCACGGCCTTGAGCTCGGGTCCGACCGCGAGGGCGACGCGGTCCCTCAGCAGGGCTTCGAGTGGCGTCGGGGCTTTCACGATCAGAGCGCGCGGCGGCGGGTCAACGCACGACGACGCGGTCTTTCACCTTGACCTGCGCTCCCGAGGGGAGATTCTGGATCTCGACGACCGAGAACTTGTCGCGGACCTCGGTGACCTTCCCCGCCGCCACCTCCTCGTCCAGCTCGCCCAGCAGCTCGCCCGTGATGGGGTGGACGATGGCGATCTTGTCGCGGCGCACACTCACGGCGCTGCCGGGCTGGACTCCGTCCTGCGCGGCCAGGTCGATGACGAATCGGGTGGTGTCCACGTAGACGACATAGCCGCGGGGGACCGCCGGAGCCGGGGAAGTCGTGCCGTCGGTCCGCGTCGAAGCAGGCACCGCCGCCACCGGGCCGCGCGACGTCGATAGCGTCGGGACCAGGTTCTCCACCTTGTAGGGGCCGCCCTGGCGCGAGCTGATGCGCCCGCCCCCCGGCGGCGAGCCGTACTTGGCCACGATCTCCGGCGTCGCGAAGATGCTCTTCTTGCCGAAGACCAACGTCTTCAGCGTGAACGGGATCTTTTCCTCCTCGACCCAGGTGTATTCGGGCTCGCTCGGCACATCCCCGAAGCGCGGGTTCTTGATGAGCAGCCACCTGGGCTCGGTCGGACGGATGGCGACGCTGGGATCGTTCTGGGCCGGAAAGCCCGCCAGCTCGCGCAGGCTCACACAGCCCGAGGCCAGGATCCCGACCGCGCACAGACTCACCACCAGACGGACAGCCCCGCCGCCCTTCATCGGGAAATCCCGTTCATGACCCCGCAGCATAGCAGATTCCCCCCGCCTCCGAGGCGCCTCTCGGAGAAAGCCTCGTGCGATGTGATAAACGCTGTTCGAGCGCTGGCTTTGCCCGCCCAAGGTCCGGAGCCTCGGGCGGCGGGGCCCCAGCCCCTGCCGCGTCCTGCGGCCCGCACCGCCTCCTGGGGAGAGGCTTCGGAAGGGGGGCAAAGCCGCTCCTTCCGAGTCTAATCCTCTGGAACGGGCTCCCACGAAAACCGTTGCTCTGCCGCCGTCTCCGCCCGGATCAGCGCGAGCCGCCGGGAGAAGAGCGCCGTGCCCGTGATTCCGGAGACCCAGGTCACGTCGAGGTAGGTCACGCCGCGGCGCTCGAGCAGCACGGGCACCAGCCACCCGCTGACCTCCAGCGTCTTGGCCGTGGCCACCGCCCTCTCCGGGCGCACGAGCAGCTCCTCGCTGCGCGTCTTCTGGGCCGTCAACAGCTCCTGGACCACCGAGGGATCCGGGCACTGGAAGCGCTTCGTCTCGGCCAGCGCATGGGCGATCATGAACGACACGCGCCGCAGGTCGGCGTTCGTCTTCGTCAGATCGGTCGGCGGCGCGACCGCGACGCGGATCCGCCCGCGGGTGATGCGAACGCCGTCCTCGGGCTGGGCCTCAGGCTTCCCCGGGAGCGTCACATAGACCGCCTCGGAGAACCTGGGCAGCACGCGCTTGACCTGGGCATAGCCGAGGAGGTCCTCGAAGCGGCCCATGGGCCGGCCGGTGATGGGGTGGCGGAAGACCTCGCCTTTGCGGAAGATGGTGAACTCCTGGCCGGGCTGAACGCCTTCCTTCTGCGTGAGGTCCATGTAGAGCTGCTCGCCATCCACGGCGACCACGAACCCCTCCACCGCGGGGAACGCGCTTACGACATCTTGAAGCATGAGTCCGAAGGTAGCGCCCACTTGGTCGGCCACTCCGGCCCAAGCCGGCCCCGCCCACGAGACCAGCCACGCGAGCACCAGCGACAGCGCGACAGTCCTTCCCCGACGCCGGTCAGAAGCCTGTTTAAAAGACGACGGACGGCTGATGGACACCGAATACCCGGCGTAGCGTGTCACAGATCTCCCCCAGCGTGGCCTGCGCGCCCACCGCGTCCAGGATGGGTGGGAGCAGGTTCTCCGGGCCTCGCGCCGCGCGATCCACGGCATCGAGGGCCCGCGCGACAGCATCGTGGTCCCGCGTCCCCCGGAGCCGGGCGACGCGTTCGCCCAGCGCTTCGGCCAGTCGCGGCTCGACCTGGAAGAGCTCCCGCGGCGCCGGCTCGTCGGCGACGAACTCGTTGACGCCCACGACGACGCGCGCCTTGGACTCCATCTCGAGCTGGGAGCGATAGGCCGCCTCCTGGATCTCGCGCTGCATGAAGGCGATGGCGTGAACGGAGCCGCCAAGTCCGTCGATCTTGGCGATGTAGGACTCCGCCTCTTCCTCGATCTGGCGGGTCAGCCGCTCGACCGCATAGGAGCCGCCCAGCGGGTCGATCGTGTCGGCCACCCCGGACTCGTGGGCAAGGATCTGCTGGGTGCGGAGCGCGATCCGCACCGCCGCCTCGGTCGGGAGGGCCAGCGCCTCGTCCATGGAGTTGGTGTGCAGCGACTGACAGCCCCCCAGCAGTGCCGCCAGGGCCTGGAGGGTCACCCGGACCACGTTGTTCTCCGGCTGCTGGGCGGTGAGTGTGCTGCCTGCCGTTTGGGCGTGGAACCGCAGCATGCAGGAGCGCGGGTCCTTGGCGCCGAAGCGGTCGCGCATGATGCGGGCCCAGAGCCGCCGGGCAGCGCGGAACTTCGCCACTTCCTCGAGGAGGTTGTTATGGGCGTTGAAGAAGAAGGAGAGCTGGGGCGCGAAGTCGTCCACCCGGAGCCCAGCCTCTCGGGCAGCGCCGACATAGGCGATCCCGTTGCTGAGGGTGAAGGCCACCTCCTGCACGGCCGTGCAGCCCGCCTCACGGACATGGTAGCCGGAGATGGAGATGGTGTTCCAGCGCGGTACCCGGTCGCGGCAGAAGGCGAACGTGTCGGTGACGAGGCGCATGGACGGCCCAGGCGGGAACACGTACGTCCCGCGGGCGATGTACTCCTTGAGGATGTCGTTCTGCACGGTGCCCGACAGCCGGTGGGACGCCACACCCTGGCGTTCGGCCACCGAAATGTAGAGGCAGAGGAGGATCGGGGCCGTGGCGTTTATGGTCATGGAGGTGGACGCGCGGTCCAGCGGGATCCCCTCGAAGAGCTCCTGCATGTCTAGGGCGCTCGAGATGGAGACCCCGACCTTGCCCGCCTCGCTCCGCGCCGTCTCGTGATCGGCGTCGTAGCCCATTTGAGTGGGCAGGTCGAAGGCAACGCTGAGCCCGCTCTGGCCCTGCTCCAGGAGATAGCGGAAGCGCCTGTTCGTCTCGCCCGCCGAGCCGAAGCCCGCGTACTGGCGCATGGTCCACAGCCGCCCGCGGTAGGCCGTGGGCTGGACGCCGCGCGTGTACGGGAACTCGCCGGGGAAGCCGAGATCGCGGACGTAATCGAGAGCGGCGATGTCCGCGGGGGTGTAGAGGCGCTCGGCCGGCGCCCCGGTCGAAGTGGCGAAGAGCGCCGGCCGCTCGGGCGACTTCTCCAGGGCCGGCTTCAGGGTCCCTGCCTCCCAGCGCCGGCGGGCCTGTTCGATGCGCGTTCGCTCTTCGGGAGTCATGTCGGGCGGCGTCATAGCGGGATGTTCCCGTGCTTCTTCGGCGGGTTCTGATCACGCTTGGTATGGACCACCTCCAGCGCCTGGATGAGCTTGCGCCGGGTGTCTCTGGGCTCGATCACCTCGTCGACGTACCCGCGCTCAGCCGCCGCGTAGGGGTTGGCGAATTTCTCGCGGTACTCGCGGGTCAGCGTCTCACGGAGCCCCGCCGGATCGCCCGCCGCTTCCATGTCGCGCCGGTAGAGGATGTTCACGGCGCCCTCCGGCCCCATGACGGCGATCTCGGCGGTCGGGTAGGCGAAGTTTGCGTCGCCGCGAATGTGCTTGGAGGACATGACGCAGTAGGCGCCCCCATAGGCCTTGCGTGTGATCACGGTGAGCTTGGGCACCGTGGCCTCGCAATAGGCGAAGAGGAGCTTGGCCCCGTGCTTGATGATGCCCCCGAACTCCTGGGCGGTCCCCGGGAGAAAGCCCGGCACGTCCTCGAACGTGACGATGGGGATGTTGAAGCAGTCGCAGAACCGGACGAACCGCGCCCCCTTGAGCGAAGCGCTGATGTCCAGACACCCGGCGAGATGCGCAGGCTGGTTGGCCACGACGCCCACCGGCCGCCCGTTGAGCCGGCCGAACCCGATCAGGAGGTTCGGCGCGTGCTCAGCTTGGACCTCGAAGAAGTAACGGTCGTCGAGCACCGTGCGCACGATGTCCCGGATGTCGTACGGCTTGTTCGGCTGCTCGGGGACTACGGTCTGCAACTCCTCGTCTGCTCGGTCGCCGGGGTCGAGCGAGACCCGGACGGGCGGGTCTTCCGCGTTGTTCTGCGGCAGGAAGGTCAGGAGCTCGCGGATGAGCGCCAGGCACTCCTCCTCGGTCTCGGCCGCGAAGTGCGCGACACCCGAGGTGCCCACATGGGTGGCGGCCCCGCCTAGCTCCTCGAAGGACACTTCCTCGTGGGTGACCGACTTGATGACATCCGGCCCCGTGACGAACATGTACGACGACCGCTTCACCATGAAGACGAAATCGGTGATGGCCGGCGAGTAGACGGCGCCCCCGGCGCACGGCCCCATGATGGCCGAGATCTGCGGGATGACTCCCGACGTGAGCGTGTTGCGCAGGAAGATCTCGGCATAGGCGGCCAGCGAGACGACGCCTTCCTGGATCCGGGCGCCGCCCGAGTCGTTGAGGCCGATGATGGGGACGCCCGTCTTCAGGGCCAGGTCCATGATCTTGCAGATCTTCCGCGCGTAGGCTTCCGAGAGGGAACCGCCGAACACCGTGAAATCCTGGGCGAAAACGAACACCGGCCGCCCGTGGATTCGTCCCGAGCCCGTGACGACGCCGTCACCCGGGATCTTCTGCTCGTCCATGCCGAAGTCCCGGCTCTGATGGACGACGAACTTGTCCACCTCGGCGAAGGAACCCTTGTCGAGGAGGAGCTCGAGGCGCTCGCGCGCGGTGTTCTTGCCGGCCTTGTGTTGCCGGGCAACCCGCTCCGCTCCTCCCGCCAGCTCGGCCGCCTGGTTCCGGCGGCGGAGCTCCTCGAAGCGGTCCTGGAAGGACATGCGCTACGGCTCTCCTTGGAATCCGATGGGCAGTCTAACGCTCGCCGAGTATAGCGGCCCCGAGCCGGGAAAGTCAATAAATGCACGCTGTTTTTCGCGCCGCGCGGTTGACTTCCCACTGACGGCTCTGAGATACTTCCAGACCTATGACGCCCCTGGCGCTGGCCGTGATCGTGGTCTGCATCGTGGTACTCACCGGGGTGCTGGTCTCAACGCTGCTGGCGCTCAAGAAGACCGCCCTCCGGGCGGAGAGCGTGCTGCATCTGGTCGAGCGGGAGATCCGCCCCATCGCGAGCCAGATCGAGTCGCTGACCGGCGATCTCCGCACGCTCTCGCATCACGCCAACCAGGAGCTGGACCGGATCAGCGTGGTCGTTCGGCGGCTGGAGGACGCGTCGGTGAAGGTGGCGCGCCTGGTCGGCGCATTCGGCGCGCTCACCCGTGTTGGGCAGGTGGCAGGCGCTGCCGTCGGAGTCAAGAAGGGGCTCGACGTCTTCATCAGGCGGTTGAGGGACAAGCACCACTAGGAGGAGAGGCTATGTCGGATGAGCGTGGGAGTGATGCCGCGGGTTACCTGGGCTGGTTCTTTCTGGGCACCCTCGCAGGCGCCGCCGCGGCCCTGCTGCTTGCGCCCAAGACCGGGCGCGAGACGCGGGAGCTCCTGGCGGAGCGCAGCGGCGAGTTCTTCAAGAAAGCGCAGGAGAAGGCCGGTGAGACGCAAGTGCGCGCCGGCGACCTGTTCGACAAGGGGCGCGAGTACTTCGAGGAGCAGACCCAGCGGCTGGCCTCGGCCTTCGAGGCCGGGCGGGCCGCCATGAAGGAGGAGATGAACCGAGCGAGGTCCACTGAGTGATTTGATGCCCGGACAGATGACCAGGGAGGGACACCCATCACGTCAGTCGGCACGGCACTGAGTGATGGCCGAGGTCGAGCTCCCTAACCCCAAGGAGCTTCGCGAGCACGCCGCGGACGAGTTCGGCCGGCGGGTGGCATTGGTGACGGCCGTGTTCGCCGTCCTGCTCGCCATCGCCGCCCTCGGCGGCAACCATGCCATGAAGGAGATGCTGCTGGCTCAGCAGAAGTCCTCCGACCAGTGGGCGTTCTACCAGGCCAAGGTGATTCGGGAGCACCAGTACCGGGGCCAGAAGCTCCGGCTGGAGGCGGACCTCGCCGAGCGCGGGGCCTCGACCAAGCCCGAAGCTCGCCGGAAGCTCGAAGATCTCATGAAGAAGTTCGAAGAGGAAGAGAAGCGCTACAACGCAGAGAAGAAGGACATCGAGAAGGACGCGAAAAAGCTCGAGCACGAGCGGGACCTCTACCAGACCAAAGATCCCTATTTCCTCATCGCCGAGGCTCTGCTGCAGATCGCCATCGTGATGGCCTCGGTGTCGATCCTCTCCCGGTCAGGCCCCATCTTCGTCTTCAGCCTGGCGCTGGCCGGCGTCGGCGCTCTCCTGACCCTCAACGGCTATTTCCTGCTCTTCCAGCTTCCCTTCTTGCATGGCGGCCACTGAGCCCCTCCGGGTTCTCAACCAGATCAGATCCAGCGGAATCTGGACGGCCGGCGGTTCCCTTTCCTCCTAGATGTGGATGGCCTGGCCCAACGCCGCGAGCATCGCCTCGAGCGCGGCCTCGGAGAGCGTCGGATGGGCGTGAACCGTGTGGATCAGCTCCTCGAGCGTCGCCTCGAGCGTGCGCCCAACGGCGAACTCGTGGATCAGCTCGGTGGCCTCCGCCCCCACGATGTGCACTCCCAGGAGCTCGCCGGTGGTCTTGTCCGCCACCACCTTGAGGAACCCCTCGGTCTCGCCCAGCGCCACGGCCTTGCCATTGGCGGTGAAGGGGAAGCGGCCCACCACGACCTCGCGCCCATTGGCGCGGGCCCCGGCTTCGGTGAGCCCGATGGAGGCCACCTGAGGGCGGCAGTAGGTGCAGGACGGGACATTCCCGTAATCGACCGGGCGCGGGGAGCGGCCCGCGATCGCCTCGGCGGCCACCACGCCCTCGGCCATGGCCTTGTGAGCGAGGAGCTGATTGCCGGCCATGTCGCCGATGGCGTAGATGCCCTGGACCGAGGTTTCCATGGCCGGCGACACCTTGACGAAGCCGCGCTCCATCGCTACGCCCAGGCTCTCCAGGCCCAATCCCTTGGTCCGGGCGGCACGGCCAACAGCCATGAGCACCTGGTCGGTCCGGAGCTTCTCCGCCCCGCCTTCGCCCTCCACCTCGACCACGACGCCGTCCGCCCCCGGCTTCACCGTCCGGACCTTGACGCCGGTCCGCACGGTTAACCCGCGCCGGCTGAAGAGCCGGGCGATCTGAGCGGATGCCTCCTCGTCCTCGAGGGGGAGCACGCGGGGCAGCGCCTCGAGCACGGTGACCTGGACGCTGTAGGCGGCGTACACGTCGGCGAACTCCATGCCCACGGCTCCGGCGCCGATGATGATGAGGGAGCCGGGCTTGACCTCGCTCCTCACGGCGCCGTTGGAGGAGATGACGCGCGTCTCGTCGATGGCCACCCCGGGGAGCGACTTGGGCTCGGAACCGGTGGCGAGGATGGTGGCCTTGGCCTCGAGAACCTGCACGCCGTCCTTCCCCTCCACCTGAACCGTGCCCCGTCCCGTGAGCGATCCGGTCCCAGCGAAGAGCGTGATGTTGTTTTTGCGAAAGAGAAACTCGACGCCCTTGGCCATGCGGTCGGCCACCCGGCGCGAGCGCTGGATGGCCTGCCGATAATCCGCCTGCCAGCCCGTCACGCTGATGCCGAACTCTTGGGCGCGCTGGAAGAGCCCGACGATCTCGGCGTTGCGCAACAGCGACTTGGTGGGGATGCAGCCCCAGTTCAGGCAGACCCCTCCCGGCCGGTCGTCCTCCACGGCCGCAACGGCGAGGCCGAGCTGCGCGCACCGGATGGCCGCGACATAGCCGCCGGGGCCGGTGCCGACGACGACGACGTCGAATTTCTGATTCACCGTCGGGACGCCTCCGCGCCCGACGGTCGGGGAGCATGCCGCGAGCTCATACCAAGAGCCGTAGCGGCTCCTGCAGCAGGCGCTTGACGTCCTGGAGGAAGCGCGCCCCCATGGCGCCGTCCATCGCGCGGTGGTCACAGGACAGGGTGAGCTTGACCCGGCGGCCGACGCGGACCTGGCCACCTTCCACCACCGGCTTCTCGACCACTGAGCCCACGGCCAGGATGGCGCCCTCGGGCGGATTGATGATGGCGGAGAATTCGTCCACGTCGAACATCCCCAGATTGGAGATGGAGAAGGTGGCGCCCGACATCTCCTGAGCACGGAGCTTGCCCCCGCGGGCGCGCTCGGCCAGATCGCGCGACTCAACGGCGATCTGGCTGAGCGGCTTGACGTCGCAGTCCCGCAGGACGGGCGTGATCAGTCCCCCCTGCGGGAGCGCCACGGCAACGCCCATATGGGCCCGGTGGTACACGCGGATCACCTGCCCCTGGAAGGAGGCGTTGACGCCCGGGTTCCTGGCGAGGGCCAGCGCGCAGGCCTTGATGATCAGGTCGTTCAACGACACCTTCGGCTGCCCCTCCAGCCCGTTCAGTTCCTCGCGGAGCGCCCATGCGCGATCCATGGCCACCTCGGCGGTGACGTAGAAATGGGGCACGGGCGCCTTGGAGAGTGGCATGCGCTTGGCGATGATGGCGCGCATGGGCGAGAGGGCCAGGTCTTCGTATTCGGCGCCGGGTCGCGGCGGGATCTCGAACACGGGGCGCGCCGGCGCGGCGGGGGCCGCCGCGGGCGGGGTCGCCGCCGGTCGCGGGGCCGCCAGCGCGGCCTCCACGTCGCGCCGAACGATGCGCCCGCCCGGCCCGCTGCCCTGGAGCAGCCGCAGGTCCACGCCCGACTGACTGGCGACCTTCCGGGCGAGCGGCGAGGCCTTCACGCGCCCTGAGACCGGCACCGTCGCAGCCACCGGCTGCGGGACCTCCGCCATCGGCACCACTCGCGTCGTGGCCGGAGCCGATTGGTAGGTCTCCATGGCGGGCACGGCGCCGGCCGGAGGGAGAGCCGTCGCCGGAAGAGGCGCGTCCGCGGGCGTCGCAGCAGGCTTAGGCGGGGCGGGCGCGGCCGCGGCGCCGGAGATGTCTTCCGACGGCTCGGCGATGATCGCGATGAGTTCGCCCACGGGAACCTGGCCGCCCGGCCCGATGATGATCTTGCGGAGCACGCCAGAGCCGAAGGCCTCGATCTCAACATTGGCCTTGTCGGTCTCGATCTCCGCGATGACGTCGCCCCCCTTGACCGGCTCCCCTTCCTTCTTCAGCCACTGGATGACCTTCCCGGTCTCCATCGCCTCTGACAGCTTGGGCATCAGCACCTTGGTGATCATGCGTAGCAGACCTTCCGGATGGCGGCCGCGATCTTGGCCTTGGAGGGGGTCTTGAGCAGCTCGAGGTTCTTCGCGTAGGGCATCGGGGCGTTCTCGCCCGTCACGCGTTCCACGGGAGCGTCGAGGTCGTCGAAGGCGCTCTCCGTGATGAAGGCCGAGATCTCGGATCCCATGCCGGCGAAGCCCGCCCCCGCCTCCAACACGACAGCGCGATGGGTCTTCCTCACCGAGCTGATGATCGTCGCGGTGTCCATCGGCCTGAGCGTCCGTGGATCCACGATCTCCACGGAGATCCCTTCCTTGCCGACCTCCTCGGCCACCTCGAGGGCGCGGTACATCATGCCCATGTAGGCCACCACCGTGACATCCGTCCCCTCGCGCCGCACCACCGCCTGCCCCAGGGGGACGGTGAACTCGGGGTCCTCGGGCACCTCGCCCTTCACCGCGTAGAGCGTCTCGGCCTCGATGAAGATGACCGGGTTGTCGTCGCGGATAGCCGACTTGAGGAGCCCCTTGGCATCGGCGGGCGTCGACGGCCGCACCACCTTGAGCCCCGGCACGTGATAGAAGTAGGTTTCCATGCTCTGCGAGTGCTGGGCCGCGAGTTGGGCGGCCGGGCCCCCGGGACCCCGGACCACGATCGGGATATTGTACTGCCCGCCCGACATGTAGAACATCTTCGCCGCCGAGTTGACGATCTGGTCGAGGGCCAGGATGGAGAAGTTGAACGTCATCATCTCGATGACCGGCCTGAGCCCGAGCATGGCGGCCCCGATCCCGACGCCCGTGAACCCCGCCTCGCAGATCGGGGTGTCGACGATGCGCTGCTCGCCGAACTCCTTGAGGAGCCCCTGGGTCACCTTGTAGGCTCCCTCGTAGAGTCCCACCTCTTCCCCGATGACGAAGACGCGCGGGTCGCGGCGCATCTCCTCGCGCAGGGCCAAGTTCAGCGCTTCGCGGTAGGTCATGACGGCCACGGCGCTAATCCTTGTAGACGTCGGTGAGCAGCCACTCGGCCGGCGGCGCCGGCGAGGCGTCGGCGAAGGCGACGGCCTCGTCCACCAGATCGTTGACGGACCTGTCGATGATCCTCAGATCGGCCTCACCCAGTATGCCGTCCCGGATGCAGCGGTCGCTGAAGAGCACGATCGGGTCCCGCTGCTTCTCGCGCTCCACCTCTTCGCGGGTGCGATACACGGCCCCTGCCGGGTCCCGCATGGAGTGGCCGCGGAAGCGGTAGGTGCGCGCCTCGACGAACGCCGGCGTCCGCTCCCGGCGTGTCCGTTCCACGGCCTGCGCCACGCAGTCACGCACGGCCAGCACGTCCATGCCGTCCACCGCCTCGCTGCGGATCCCGTAGGTCTCGGCGAAGCGGCAGATTTCCGTCTGGGCCAGCGCGCGGTGGATGGCCGTGCCCATGGCGTAGCGATTGTTCTCGCAGAGGAAGATCACTGGCAGCTTCCAGAGCGCGGCCAGGTTGAGGGACTCGTGGAACTCCCCCTGGGGCACCGCGCCGTCGCCGAAGAAGCAGAGCACCACCTGGTCGCCGCCCTGGTACCTGATGGCGAACGCCGCGCCCGTCGCCAGCGGGAGATGCGCGCCCACGATGGCGTGACCGCCCAGGAAGTTGACGCCCTTGTCGAAAAGATGCATGGAGCCGCCCTTGCCCTTGCTGAGCCCGTCCCGGCGGCCGAACAGCTCGGCCATCAGGCGCCGAGGATCGCTGCCCTTGGCGAGGCAGTGCCCGTGCTCGCGGTAGGACGAGATCGCGTAGTCGTCCGGACGCAGCATGGAGGTGGCGCCGACGGCCACGGCCTCCTGGCCGATATAGAGATGGAGGAAGCCGCCGATCTTGCCGAGGGCATACATCTCGGCCGCCTTCTCCTCGAAGCGGCGGATGAGCGACATCTGCGTGAGCAGGCGCCGCGCCAGCTCGGCGTCGAGCCGGGTCGCGGGCGCTGCGGTCTTGGTCTGAGCCATTGGGTCCTTCCTCCACTACCACCGCATCAGATTCAGCTCGTCGACCGAGAGGCGGCGGCGGACGCGGAAGATCGCCACGATGATCGCGAGCCCGACGGCCACCTCGGCGGCGGCCACACACATCACGAAGAACACGAGCACCTGCCCCTCGGCCGTGCCGTGCCGCTGTCCCAGGGCCACGAGCGCCAGATTGGCCGCATTGAGCATCAGTTCGATGGACATGAAGATGACGAGCGGGTTGCGGCGGACCAGCACGCCCAGCACCCCCATGCTGAACAGCACCGCCGACAGCGCCACGTACCAGGACGCCGGTACCATTCTACTCGCTCTCCACCTTCCGCTTCGCCAGTGCCATCACGCCGACGATCGCCACCAGCAAGAGCAACGAGGTCACCTCGAACGGGAATAGGTAGTCGGTGAATAGCAGCCGACCCAGCGCCTGCACGCCGCCCGGTACCGCGACCGCCTGCCCGGGCTCGCGCAACACCGCCGACCGGAGCACCAGGGCCAGCAGGACCAGGAACACGCCCACCAGCGGCACCGCCATCCACCGCTGGCCGCGGAGCGGGTCCGGCCCTGTCTCTTCCTTGCCGGGGATCAGGACCATGATGGCGAAAACGAAGAGCACCGCAATGGCCCCCGCGTACACGATGACCTGGGCCGCGGCCAGGAACTCCGCCTGCAGCGTGAGGAAGAGGCCGGCCACGCTGCCCAGGTTCACCACCAGGAAGAGCGCGCCGTGGATGGGGTTCCGCCTGAGGAGAAGCCCCGCCGCCGAGCCCACGACGAGCGCGGCCAGGATCGCGAAGGCGACCACACTCATCGGTCCATCTCGCCTGACCGTGGAGCACGTCGGCACGGCGGGGTCGGCCTCTTGGCACCTCCGGCGCTCGCTTCGTCTCGCCGGAACCCGGACGCCACTGGTCGGCGGGTCGGCCTCTTCGCGCCTCCGGCGCTCATCGGGGCTTCCGGTCGGGCGGGATGGGCACGGGGGAGGCGGGCGTGCCGTCCGGCCGGGCCGACTCGAGCGCGAGGAGCATCTCCTTCGTGTAGACCATCCCGGCCCGACTATACGAGGAGAACTCGAGAATGCCCGTGTCCATCCGGATGGCGTCCTCGGGACACGCCTCGACGCAGTAGCCGCAGAACACGCACTTGCCCAGGTCGATGTCGAAGCGCTCTGGCACCTTCTCGATCTCCGGATTCGGGTGCTCGGCGGCGACGATGTAGATGCAGTGGGCGGGACAGACAGTCTCGCACATCATGCAGGCCACGCAGCGCGGGGAGCCGTCCTCCCGCCGGACCAGTCGGTGGAGGCTGCGCAAGCGCGGCGCGTAGGGTCGGCGCTCGTCGGGATACTGGATCGTCACGGCGCCGCGAGCGCTCTTCACCCCCAGGACCGTGTGCAGCGTGTGCCGCCACATGTTGGTGAAGAAGTGGTGGGCGGTGATGCCGAGGCCGGTCAGCACTTCCAGGAGATAGAAGCGCTGGCGGAGCGAGAGCCGGCTCGAATGCCCGGACTCCACGGGACGCTCACGCGGCGCGGGGGATCCCATGATTCAGGACCCCACGGCCAGGAGCACGAGCCCCGTGATCACGATGTTGAGGATCGACAGCGGGAACAGCCCCATCCATCCCAGGCGCATGGCTTGGTCGTAGCGGAAGCGGGGCAGCGTCCAGCGGATCAGCATCAGCAACCAGATCATCACCACCACCTTGAAGAGAAAGGCACCGACCTGGAGCGCGGTGACGAGGAGGTGGGGCAGGCTCACCGTGGCGCCCCAGGGGAAGACCAGGCCGGCGGCCTGGAGATAGGGGACCTGCCAGCCGCCGAGGAAGAGCGCGGTGGTCATGCCCGCGACCACCACGGTCTCGAGGAAATCGGCCATGGCGAACATTCCGAACTTCATCCCGCTGTACTCGACGAAGTAGCCGATGATCTCCGACTCGCCCTCCGGCGTGTCGAAGGGGATGCGCTTGGTGGCGGCGATGCCCGCCGTGAGAAACAGCACGAACGCGAGGGGCTGGGTCAGGATACCCCAGGCGGGAACCCAGTCGCCGAGGAGATGCGGCAGCAGCGGCTGGCCCTGGGCCCGGGCGATGTCCTGCATGTTGAGCGAGCCGTAGACCATCACCACGCCCATGATGGAGGCGCCGATGGCCACCTCCGCCGTGATCATCAGCGCCGCCGCCCGTTGCCCACCCAGCAATGCATAGTTGTTGGCCGACGCCCAGCCCGCCATCATCAACCCGTACACCCCCATCGACAGCATGGCCAACACGTAGAGGATGCCCACGTTCAGCGTCACCGCCTGGAGCTCGATCTCGCGGCCGCCGATCCGAAGCATGTCCCCGAAGGGGATCGAGGCGAAGGCCGCGAACGCGAAGAACACCGAGACAAAGGGGGCCAGCTTGAAGAGCAGCCGGTCCGCATGGGCCGGCATGAAGTCCTCCTTGGTCAGCATCTTGATCGCGTCGGCCACCGGATGGAGCAGCCCCAGCACCCGGATGCCGAAGATGGACGCGCGGTTGGCGCCGATCCGGTCCTGCATGATGGCCGACTGCTTGCGCTCGACCCAGGTCAGGATCCCGCCCAGGTTCAGCACCACGAACATGGCGAAGGCGACGGGGCCGAACCTGGCGAGCAGGTCGCCGGCGACACCGCTCATGCTTTGACCATCTGCCCGGCATCGCCGAGGGCGCGGTAGGTCATGCCCGCGAATGGAGGCGCCGAGGCGGCGAGAGGGCTGAAGACCTGCTCGGCCCGCTCGGCGCTGTAGACCTGATCCCGCGCCCCCAGGGCGCGTCCCACCCGCGCCAGGATGTCCCAGTCAGGGAGCGCCTCCCCCAGCGGGGCGAGCGCCGCCCGGAACCGCTGGACGCGCCCCTCGAAATTGGTGAAGGTGCCATCGCGCTCGGCATAGGCGGCGCTGGGGAGCACCAGGTGGGCGCGGGCGCTCGTCGGGTTGGCATTGGTGCCCTGGAAGACCACCATGGCGGTGCCGTCGAGCGCAGCCTGGACCTCGGTCTCGGGCCACGATGACTGGAACAGGTCGTGATGGAAGATCCAGATGAGCTTGAGCCGCCTGGCGGCCGCGGCCTTGACGATGCCCGCGGCCTCGAGCCCGGCTCCGCCGGGCGCAAGACCGCAGAGCTCGGCGCCCCGCGAGTTCGGATTCTTGTCGGCACGGATGAGGAAGTCGTCCTCGTCCCCCGGCGCCCCCGGGGGGACTCGGAAGTCCAGGTTGAGGATCCCCCGATCGTCGGCCAGCCGCTTCAGCAGGAACAGGTCCTCGTTGGACATCCGGGGCGAGGGGAGGATCGCGATCTCCTCGGGCCGGTAGCGCTCGAGGGCCCGGGCCAGCGCCGCGACGGCAGCGTCCCACGTCGTTTCCACCGCGCGCCCGCCCTCGTCCAGCTCGAGGGGCGCGGTGAGGCGGCTGTCATCGTCGATCCAGCGGAAGCCGTAGCGGCCGGCATCGCAGATCCACCATTCGTTCACGTCCGCGTTGAAGCGGGGCTTGATGCGCGCCACGCGCCGGCCCTGGTTGTGATGGGTGCGGGTGCGGTTCGTGTGGATCTCGATACTGCAGCCACGCGCGCAGCCCGGGCAGATGGACTTGGCCGTGCCCAGGTACCAGACGCGCACCTGGAAGCGGAAGTCGCGGTCGGTCAGGGCGCCGACCGGGCAGATATCGATCACGTTGCCCGAGTATTTGTTCTCGAGCGCCTTGCCCGGGAAGAGCCCGATCTCCGAGTGATCGCCCCGGTTGAAGATGCCGAGTTCGCCCGTCCTCGTGATCTCGTCGCAGAACCGCACGCAGCGCGAGCAGAGGATGCAGCGCTCGGCGTCCAGGATGACGTGCGGCCCGAGCGGCACGGCCTTGGGCTTGTGCACCTTCTCGTCGGTCATCCGGGGGTCGTAGAGGCCGTGCTTCATGTAGTAGATCTGGAGCCAGCACTCGCCCGCCTGGTCGCAGACCGGGCAGTCCAGCGGGTGGTTGACCAGGTGGAACTCCATGATGGACTTCCGCGTCTCGAGCACCCGCTCGGTCTGGGTGTGGACGACCATGCCGTCGGTCGCCACCATGTTGCAGCTGATCTGGGGCCGCGGATTCTTCTCGATGTCCACCATGCACAGGCGGCACTGGCCGGCGATGGTGAGCGCGGGATGATAGCAGTAGTGCGGGACCTCGACGCCGACGAGCCGCGCCGCCTCGATGAGGTTCGTGCCCGGGGCGACCTCGACCTCCTTCCCGTCGATGGTGAGCTTAGGCACGATGACCGCTCCGGATGAGGGCTTCGAACTCCTCACGGAACTTCTCGACGTAGCTGATATAGGGGCCGACGGCGCCATCGTAGAAGGCGCAGATCGTCGTGCCGGCCCCGCGCTTGGCGACGTCCAGGATCGTGTCCAGGTCCTCCTTCCGCCCCTTGCCCTCCACGATCCGGCGGGCGATCTTGTAGATCCAGCCCGTGGACTCCCGGCAGGGCGTGCACTGGCCGCACGACTCGTGGGCGTAGAAGCGCGCCACCACCAGCAGCGCCTCCGGGATCGACACCGTGTCGTCCATGACGATGACGCCCGCCGAACCCGCCATGGTCCCCGCGTTCTTGAGGCCGTCCACGTCCATCGTGACGTCGATCTCGTCGGCCGTCAGGATGGCGGCGGACGATCCGCCGGGAACCACCGCCTTGAGCCGCCGGCCGTTCGGGATGCCCCCGCACTCGTCGTAAATAAGCGAGCGGAGGGTGATGGAGACCGGCGCCTCGACCACCCCGGGCTTCACCACGTGGCCGGAGACCGAGAAGAGCCGCGTGCCGCCCTGGGTCTTGGTGCCGAGGCGCGCGAACCACTCCCCACCGCGATTGATGATGTGCGGCACCGCGGCCAGCGTCTCGACGTTGTTGACGATGGTCGGCTGGCCGAAGGCGCCCTTGATGGCCGGAAAGGGCGGCTTGATCTTGGGCCATCCCTTCTTGCCCTCGAGGGAGGACAAGAGCCCGGTTTCCTCACCGCAGATGTAGGCACCGGCCCCGCGGTGGACGACGACGTCGAAATCAAAGCCTGACCCCTGAATGTCCTTCCCCAGGAGACCGGCGCCATAGGCTTCCCGGACGGCGCCGCTGAAGATCCGCCAGGGCCGGACGTACTCGCCGCGGATATAGACGAAGCCCAAATGGCAGTCGATGGCCCGGGCGGCGATGAGCATCCCCTCGATGACCGCGTGCGGATCCCGCTCCAGCATGTAGCGGTCCTTGAACGTCCCCGGCTCGCCCTCGTCGGCGTTGACGACGAGGTACTTGGGCGCCGCCGACCCCTTGGGGATGAAAGACCACTTGGTCCCCGTGGGGAAGCCGGCGCCGCCCAGTCCGCGGAGGTTGGACCTCTTCACCTCCTCGGTGATCGCGCCGGGCTCCATCCTGAGCGCCTTGGCGATGGCCGTGTAGCCGCCCGTCTCCCGGTACACGCCGAGCGTGTGGGAGTCCTCGAGGTGGAAGCTCCGCGTGAAGATCTTCTCACTCATCACCGCAGCCCCTCCAGGATGGCGTCGACCTTCTCGGGCGTGAGATTGCCCTCGTAGCGGTCGTCCACCTGCAGCATCGGGGCCTCCTCGCACGCGCAGAGGCACTCGACGGTGAGGAAGGTGATGCGCCCGTCGGCCGTGGTCTCTCCCACCTCGATGCCGAGCTGTTGCTTGACGTGGTCGATGATGGTCTTGGCGCCCATCAGGTGGCAGGAGAGGTTGTGGCAGACCGAGACGACATGGCGGCCCTTGGCTTCGCGGAAGAACAGGCTGTAGAAGGTCACCACTTCGTGGACGTGGGCCGGCGTGAGGTCGAACAGCGCGGCCACGTACTCTTCCACTTCCAGCGAGATGTAGCCGAAGGTCTCCTGGGCCAGGTGGAGGACGGGCAGGAGCGCCCCGCGCTTGTCGGGATAGAGCGACTGCAGCCGCCGCACCTCGGCGAGCTGCTCGGGCATGAACTCGGGCCGCTCAGCGTCCATGACAGATCGGTCCGGCGTAGTGCCACCCGCTCGTTCTTGTGGAGACTCGCCGCGCCGGGCTCGGGCCTGCGGCGGCTCGGCCGCGTCTCGGCTCGCGAATCATCGATCCAACTCCCCGCCGATCATGTTCACCGATCCGAAGGTCGGCACCACGTCGGCCACCATCTCGCCCTCGATCATGCGCGGCAGGGCGGCGACGGGAGGCAGGCAAGGGGGTCGGCACCGCACGCGGTACGGGCGGTCGGTGCCGTCCGACACCACGTAGAACCCGAGCTCACCGTTGGCGCCCTCGACCCCGAAGTAGGCCTCGCCGGCGGGCGGCCGGATCCCATAGCCGTCCATGACGAGCATGAAGTGGTTCATGAGACCTTCGATCGAGCCGTAGGTCGTCTCCTTGGGCGGTAACACCACCCGCTTGTCATGGATATTCACCCGCCGCTGGGCCCCGCGGTCCTGACCCTGGAGATTGGGCGACAGCGTGATGGGGACCAGCAGCAGGCCCTCGGTCTTGCCCTGCTTGCCCTTGTCCACGTACGTCGCCGGGTCGATGGGCTTCCCTTGGATGGGCTTCCCTTGGTCGTCGACGTTGATAGCGCCCCCCGGGATCCGCTCCAGCGCCTGCTCGACGATGCGCATGGACTGCTCCATCTCCGCCATGCGCACGAGATAGCGGTCGAAGCTGTCGCCGTTCTTCCCGATCGGGATCTCGAACTCCACCCGGTCATAGGCCCAGTAGGGCTGGGCATGGCGGACGTCGAAGGGCATCCCGGCCGCGCGCAGCAGAGGGCCGGTGATCCCCCACGCGACGGTCTCCTCCCGGGACAGCGCGCCCACCCCCACCATGCGGTCCATGAAGATGCGGTTGCCGGTCAGGAGCGCGTGGACCTCCTTCAGCACCTCGCGCGTCTCGACAAAGGCCTTCCGCAGCTTGGCGTCGAACCCGTCCGGCAGGTCGGCCTTTACCCCGCCGACACGCCCGTAGGAGATGGTGAGCCGCGCGCCGGTCACGTCCTCGACCAGCTCCCACAGGAACTCGCGCGCCTTGATCATGTAGAGGAAGACGGTGAAGGCGCCCAGCTCCATGGCGGTCGCCCCGACGCAGGTCAGGTGGTCGCAGATCCGGGAGATCTCGCTCATGATCACCCGGATGTACTTGCAGCGCTCCGTGATGTCGATGCCGAGAAGCTTCTCGACCGCCGAGGCGTAGCCGAAATTGTTGATGAGCGGCGACACGTAGTTCAGGCGGTCGGTGTACGGGATGGCGTTGTTGTACGGCCCCCCCTCGCACTCCTTTTCGAAGGCGCGGTGCAGGTAGCCGATCTCCACGTCGGCCTTGACGATGGTCTCGCCGTCGAGCTCCGCGAAGATGCGGATGATGCCGTGCATGGCCGGGTGCGCCGGCCCGATGTTGACGTGCAGGTGCTCGGGCCCGCCTCCCATGGCGCCTTCACCGAGGAAGATCTCGCGGGTCGTAGGCTCGGCCATGGTCAATGAACTCGAAGGGGAGCTCCGCCCTCCTTTCGAACATCCCCCCAGAACCGGTGGCGCGGACGAAGCCCGCCCTCGAAGCGGAACACCGATTGGTCACGTCTCACGGACACCTCATCCCGACACATGGTCAGACCTTCGGCCCGATGAGCGGCTGCCGCCGGTCGATGGGATAGTCCTTGCGCAGCGGGTGCCCGACGAACTCCTCGTAGAGGAGCAGGCGCCGCAGATCCGGATGGCCCTCGAAGCGGACACCGAACATGTCCCACACCTCTCGCTCGAGCCAGTTGGCGATGGGCCAGAGTCCGATGGCCGTCGGCACCCGGGCCTCGTCCTCCTCCACCCGCACCTTGAGGCGGACGCGGTGATTGTGCGTGGTCGAGTAGAGATGATAGACGACCTCGAAGCGCGGGCCGTCCTCGCGCCCGGGGAACTTGAGATAGTCGACGGCCGTCAGGTCCATGAGCATGTCGAACTCGAGCGCCGGGTCATCGCGGCAGAAGGCGAGGGCGTCGAGGATCGATTCCCGGGCCACCACCGCCGTGTGATCGCCTCGGAAGTCGTGGGTCTCCAGCATGCGACCGCCGAGACGCCCGCGCAGCCGCGCAAGAATCGCCTGTCCGTCCACTGGGATTTGCCTCTCTTCCGGACCGACCGAGCGCGCCGCTAGAAGCGCTGGGCCCCCGCCGCGATCTTGTCCTGGAGCTTCATCAGGCCGTCGAGGACGCTCTCGGGGCGGGGCGGGCAGCCGGGGATGTACACGTCCACGGGGATGATCGTGTCGATCCCCTGAACCGTCGCGTAGTTGTCGTAGAAGCCGCCCGTGCAGGTGCAGACGCCGAAGGCGACCACCCACTTGGGCTCGCACATCTGGTCATAGATGCGCTTGAGCACCGGGGCCATCTTGTGGCTGATGGTGCCCACGACGAACAGCACGTCGGCCTGGCGCGGCGAGAACCGCGGCAGCCCCGCGCCGAACCGGTCCACGTCGTAATGCGAGCAGGCCGCGGCCATGTACTCCATGCCGCAGCACGCGGTGACGAACGGGTATTGGAAGATCGAATATTTCCGGGCCCAGCCGATGGCCTCGTCCAGCTTCCCGGTGAAGAACGCGCCTACTCCCATGCGAGACCCCTCTTCCGCCAGACATAGAGGAACCCCAACATCAGGATCCCCAGGAACACCATCATCTCCCCGAAGCCGAACCAGCCGAGCTGCCGGTAGAGCGCCGCCCAGGGCCACACGAAGATGAGTTCGATGTCGAAGATGATGAAGAAGATGGCGATGGTGGAGAACTTGATGGCGAAGCGGCCCTCGGGAAGCGCCACGGGGTCTTTCCCGCACTCGAACGGCTCGAGCTTGACGCGCGAGAGTCGCGTGGGCGCGATCAACGCCGGAATGCCGAGCAAGGCCCCGGCCACCAGGGCCGCGACCGCGAACACCATGAGGATCGAGATGTACTCCATGGTCACCGCGCGGGCGCGGCGCCCCCGCCCATCACCTGCTGGGATTGGCGCTTGGCGTGGTACGAGGAGCGCACCAGCGGCCCGGCCTCGACATGGGCGAACCCCATGGCCCGGCCCGCCTCGGCCAGCAGGCCGAACTCCTCGGGACGGTAGTACCGCGCGATGGGCAGATGCCGGGGGGACGGCCGCAGATACTGCCCCAACGTCAGGATGTTCACGTCGACCACCCTCAGATCGCGCATTGTGGCCAGCAGCTCATCGTACTCCTCGCCGAGCCCGAGGATGATCCCGGACTTGGTGATGAGCCCCGGCGCCGCCCGGCGGGCGTGGCGGAACAGGTCGAGCGTCCGCTCATACCGCCCGCCATGCCTCGCCAGCTTGTAGAGTCGCGGCACGGTCTCCGTGTTGTGGTCGAGGATGTCGGGCCGCGCGTCGATCACCGTCTGCAGCGCCTCGACATTGCCCTGAAAGTCTGGAATCAAGAGCTCCACCCTGCATCCCGGCGCGTGCCGTCGCACGGCGCGCACCGTCGCCGCGAAGTGGGCCGCCCCGCCGTCGGCCAGGTCGTCGCGATTCACGGACGTGATGACCACGTGCTCGAGCCCGAGCTCCCCGACCGCGCGGCCCACGCGCTCGGGCTCCTCACGGTCCTCCCAGACGGGCCGGCCGTGAGTCACCGCGCAGTAACCGCAGTTGCGCGTGCAGATGTCTCCCAGGATCATGAAGGTGGCGGTGAGGTCCTCCCAGCATTCCCCGATGTTGGGGCAGTGGGCCTCCTCGCAGACCGAGTGCAGGTTCCACCGCCGCATCAGCCCCTTCAGGCGAAGGAAGGTGGGCCCGCCCGGCGCGCGCACCTTGAGCCAGGGCGGCTTGGGTGAGTCGGTCGGACGCGGCGCTTCGAGGAGAGGCAGGGGAACTCCCATCACGCTCGTCCTTTCGTCCCTCGACGGCTCCATTATGGCATATCCTTCACAAGCCGCCAACCCGCGGGCGCGCGTCTCCTCCCCGGGCGGACTGCGGGAGATCAGGACGGAAGGAGTGGTGCCGAAGGGGGGACTCGAACCCCCACGGGTTGCCCCACACGCCCCTCAAACGTGCGCGTCTGCCAATTCCGCCACTTCGGCCCAGCAAGCGATGAGTATGCCGCGGCGGCGCGCAGATTGTCAATGTGGACGGTGCCTAACGACCCAGTCGGATCCTCCGGCCCACCCGCGGCTGCCGGAGCCGCGGGTCCAGCGCGTCGCGGATCCCCTCACCCATAAGGTTGTAGGAGAGCACCGTGATCAGGATGGCGAGGCCCGGGTAGAGCGTCATCCACCACGCGATCTCGATGGAGTCCTTTCCGTCATTCAAGATGTTGCCCCAGGTGGCGTAGGGCGGCTGCACGCCCAGCCCGAGGAAGGATAGGCCCGACTCGGTGAGGATGGCCGCGGGAATGCCGAGCGTCATCGCCACTAGCACCGGCGCCATTGCATTGGGCAGGATGTGGCGGAAGACGACTCGGAGCGCGCCGGCGCCGATGGATTCCGACCAGACCACGAACTCGCGCTCGCGCAGCGTGAGGAACTCCGCGCGCACCAACCGCGTCACGCCCATCCACCCGGTGAGCCCGATCACGGACATGATGGTCCAGATGGAGGGGCGCAGGAACGCCAGCACCGCGAGGAGCAGGAAGAAGCGTGGAAAGACCAGCATCAGGTCCACGACGCGCATGACGACCCCGTCGACCATGCCCCCGCGATATCCGGCCGCGGCACCCAGCAGCACGCCGATAAAGGTCGCGATGCCGACGGAGACGAAGCCGACGGCCAGCGAGATCCGGGAGCCGTAGAGCACGCGCGAGAGCACGTCGCGGCCCAGCTGGTCCGTGCCGAGCCAGTGGCTCCTCGACGGGGCGGCCAGCACCTTCCTGGTGTCCGGAGTATTGGGATCCCAGGGCGCCAGCACCGGCGCCAGCACGGCCAGGCAGACCAGCATCCCGACCACCAGCCCGCCGCAGAGCGCCAGCTGGTTGCGAGAGAAGGTCCGCCAGAACAGGCGGACCTCGCCGCGCGTTCGAGGCCGCCGCGGCACGCTACCGCCTCCGCCGGCGGCCGCCCAGACGAATGCGCGGATCCACCAGTCCGTACGCGATGTCGGCGAAGAGGTTGGCGACCAGGGTGAGTGTGGCCACGATGACGAGGTTGCCCATGATGAGCGGGTAGTCCCGGGCATAGACGCCCTGGACCATGAGCTGCCCCATGCCGGGGATGGCGAAGATGGATTCGATGATCACGCCGCCGCCGATGAGCCCCGGCAGGGACAGCCCCAGGATGGTGACCACGGGGAGGAGCGCGTTGCGGAGGGCGTGCTTGCCGATGACGGTCTGCTCTGACAGCCCCTTGGCGCGCGCCGTCTGGACGTAATCCTGCCTGATCACCTCCAGCATGCTCTGGCGCATGTAGCGCGAGAAGCCGGCCAGGCCACCGAACGTCGCGACGACGATGGGCAGGATCAGGTGGCCGATGAAGTCCCACTGTTGCTGCCAGAAGGACATGTACTCCCAGTTGAGCGAGCGCAGCCCCGAGATCGGGAGCCACCCCAGCTGCACGCCGAAGAGGATCATCAAGAGCAGCGCCAGCCAGAAGTCCGGGGTCGCGAAGCCTACGAACACGAACAGCGTCGTGATCTTGTCGAAGAGCGAGTACTGCCGGGTGGCCGAGAGCACGCCGATTGGGATGGCCAGCGCCACAATGATGAGCATCTCGATGACGTTGAGGAACAGCGTGATCGGCAGCCGCTCCCGGATCTTGGCGAGTACCGGCTTGCCGTCGGGCTGGAAGGACTTGCCAAAATCCAGGCGGACGACGCGCGTGAGCCAGCTCCAGTACTGCACGTGGAGCGGCTTGTCCAGGCCGTAGACCTCCCGGATCTTCTCGATGACCTCGCGCGGCAGCTGGTGGCCCATCTCCTCGCTCCCGCCCGGCACCGGCTCGCCGGGCGCGAGATGAATCACGAGGAAGGAGACGAAGGTGATGCCGATGAGCAGGGGGATGGTGAGGAGGAGCCGGCGCAGGGCGAAAAGGACCATCTAGCCGGATGTGTACCGCTGGAGCTGCCTCGGCACATACCACTCGTTGAAGTTGTAGAAGATGCCGGCGGGCGCCGGCTCGACGCCCCGCACTCTCGACGAGACGACCGGCAGGTCGTCCTGGAAGTAGAGGAATACGGTCGGCTCATCCTCGGCCAGCACTTCCTGGAGCCGGTGGTAGTACTTCACGCGCTCCTCCTGGTGGCAGGAGTCGCGTCCCTTCTCGAGCAACTGGTCCACCTCGGGACTGGCATAGGAGATGTGGTTGAGCTGGTCCGGGCCGATCTGGGACGAGTGCCACACGTTGTACTGGTCGGGGTCCGTTCCCACGCCCCAGCCCAGCACGATGGCCTCGAACCGCTTCTTCTTGATGAACTCCTTGAGGAAGGAGGCCCACTCGATGACCTGGATCTCGGTGGAGACCCCGATGTCCTTGAGCCGCTGCTGGATGATCTCAGCGACCTTCTTCCGCTCCTCGTTGCCCTGGTTGGTCCGGATGGTGAACGCGAACCGCTTGCCGTCCTTGTCCTCCACGACGCCGTCGTCGTCGCGGTCCTTCCACCCCGCCTCCGCCAGCAGCGCCCTGGCCTTCCGCGGGTCGTACTCGTAACGCTTCACCTCGTCCGTGTAGGCCCATGTCCCGGGGCGCAGTGGGCCCGTGGCTTCGCGGGCCAGGCCCATGAGCACTCCGTCGATCAGCTCCTGCTTATTGATCGCGTGGGCGAAGGCCTGGCGCACTCGCTTGTCGGCGAAGCGCGGGTCTCTCAAGTTGAACCCGAGGTAGGTGTAACGGCTGGAGGGGTAGCGGTACTTCCGGTACGCCTTGCGGAAGGCGGGGTATTCGGTCTGTCGCATGAACTGGATGGCCGTGAGCCGGGCGAGATCGACGCCCTTGGCCTTGAGCTCGAGGAAGATCGTGCCCTGGCTCGGGATGATCCGGTACACGACGCGACCGAGATAGGGGCGTCCTTCGTAGTAGTCCGGGTTCGCCAGCAGCACCACCTTCTCCCCGCTGCTCCACTGCTGGAACCGATAGGGGCCGGTGCCGATGGGCCGGGTGTTCTCGGGCGATTCCCTCAGCCGGCCCTCGGCGGCGTACGGCTCCAGCAGATGCTTGGGCAGGATCCAGGTGGCCCAGCTCTGCAGCGCCTTCGCGGTGGGGTGCGCATAGGTGACGCGAACCGTGTACCGGTCCAGGATCTCGGCCTGCTTCACCGCCAGGAAGTCCTCCTTGTACGCGGTGGGCGTCTTCGGATTGATCATGGTCTGGTAGGTGAACAGCACGTCGTCGGCCGTGAACGCCCGGCCGTCATGCCACTTGATGTCCTTGCGCAGCTTCAAGGTGAGCTGGAGACAGTCCTTGCTGAACGTCCACGACTCGGCCATCTGCCCCACGTAGTTCAGGTTCCTGTCGGTGCGCACAAGCCCATCGTAGATCATGCTGCCGACTTCGTGGGAGGCGAAGTCGGTTGTGATGTTCGGGATGAGCCCGGCGATGTCGCCGATCGAGGCTTCGATGAACGTGTCGCCGTAGGCCGGGGGCTCCGACCCGGCTAAGATCTCCTCGACTTTCCCCTCGACGTCGCGGCCGCAGCCCGTCGGAAGCGCGCAGGCCCACGCCAGTGCCAGGACGGCGGCCACGCGCATCGCTGGGCGCATGCTATTTCTGGCCCGGCGCGGGCGTCGGCGTTCGAGGCGGCGCCGGAGCGGGCGGGGACGCGGCTGCCGGAGCCGACGCGGGGGCGGGCGCGTTGGCCGGCATGATGGTCAACGCGCGCTTGTGGGCGAGCATGGCGAGGGAGAAGGAAGTCAGCATGAAGGCAATCGCCACCGCAGTGGTGAGCTTGCCGAGCACCGTCGGGGTGCCCATGGAGCCGAACACCGCCTGGCTCCCGCCGCCGCCGAAGGCAGAGCCGATGTCGGCGCCTTTGCCGGCCTGCAAGAGAACGAGCGCGATGATGACGAGGCTGACGAGGATGTGGACGATGACGATGAGCGTGAAGAGCATGCCGGGCTACTCCTTTAGGACGCCGCCCTTGGCGGCCGATTTCTTGGCGATGGCGATGAAGCTCTGCGCCTGCAGGCTGGCGCCTCCCACGAGGACGCCGTCGACGTTGGGGGCCTCGGTGACGGCCGCGGCGCTGTCCGCCTTGACGCTGCCGCCATAGAGGATTCGAACGGTCTGCGCGAGATCCTTGGACCCGAGCTCAGACGCGAGGCCGCGCAGGTAGCCGTGCACCTCGGCCGCCTGGGCCGGCGTCGCATTGACCCCGGTGCCGATGGCCCAGACCGGCTCGTAGGCGAGCAGACACCGGCCCATGTCCTCGGGCGAGAGCCCGGCCCAGCCCGCGCGGAGTTGCCCTTCCACGACCGTGAACGTCAGCCCCTGGCGTCGCTCTTCGGCGGTCTCACCCACGCACAGTAGCGGCTGAAGTCCGTGGCGCAGGGCCGCTGCGACTTTTCGGTTGATCTCGTCATCCGCCTCGTGGAAAACATGCCGCCGCTCGGAATGCCCGAGGAGCACGAGGCGGCACCCCAGTTCGGCCAGCATCGCCGGAGAAATCTCGCCAGTGAACGCTCCGCGCGGCTCCCAGTGGCAGTTCTGCGCGCCCAAGCCCACGGCAGAGCCGACCAGCACCTCCGCGACGGCGGCCAGCGCCGTAAAGGGCGGACACACCACGACCTCCGCGCCCCGCGGCCGCTTGAGCCCGTCCCGGACCGACTGAGCCAGCCCGCGGGCCTCGGCCAGGCCGCCGTGCATCTTCCAGTTGCCGACGACCAGCGGAGTGCGCATGACTACCCTCGGAGGGGGGCTTCGCCCCCCTTCCGAACCCTCCCCCCAGGAACCGGTTGCGCCGGCAAAGCCGGCGCTCGACCCTCACTCATGTCGCGCAGGATTGTCTCCGCCACCCTTACGCGTCGTCAAGCACCGCTACCCCCGGCAGCTCCCGGCCCTCCAGGAACTCGAGGAAGGCCCCGCCGGCCGTCGAGATGTAGCCGATCCGGGACGCCACGCCCGCCCGCTGAATCGCCGCGATCGTGTCGCCGCCGCCCACCACGGAGAAGGCACCGCACTCGCTGACAGCCTTCGCCACGCCCAGCGTGCCGGCCGCGAAGGCCTCCTTCTCGAAGACCCCCATCGGTCCGTTCCAGACCACGGTCTTGGCCACCTTGAGCGACGCCCCGAACTGGGAGATGGTGGCAGGGCCGATATCGAGCCCCATGAGATCCGCCGGGATCTCGCGGATGGCCGCGGTGCGGAGCCCTGTCAGGTCGTCCGCGCTGGCAGCCACCACCACGTCCACCGGCAGCCGCAGCGTGACAGCCCCCCTTCGCGCCCGCTCCAGCACGGCCCGCGCGAGGTCGAGCCGGTCCAGCTCCACCAGGGAGTGTCCGACACCGTGGCCGAGTGATGCGAGGAAGGTGAACGCCATGCCCCCGCCGATCAGCAGGCCGTCGACGCGGGCGAGCAGGCTCTCGACCAATGCCAGCTTGTCGGAGACCTTTGCGCCGCCCAGGATGGCCCAGACCGGGCGCTCCGCGCCGGCGAGGATGCGCCCGAGTGCCGCCAGCTCTCGAGCCATCAGCAGTCCCGCCGCGGCCGGCCGGAGGTGGTGCGTGATGGCTTCGATGGAGGCATGGGCGCGGTGAGCGGCAGCGAACGCATCGTCCACATAGACGTCGGCCAGCGCAGCCAGCTGCCGGGCAAACCCTTCGTCGTTGGCCTCCTCCTCGGCGTGGAAGCGAAGGTTCTCCAGCATCAGCACCTCGCCCGGCTGGAGGGCTCTCGCCCGCTCCTCGACCTCGGCCCCGACGCAATCCGACAAGAGTGGGACGGGCTGACCGAGGATCTCTTCGAGACGCGTCGCCACCGGACCGAGAGAGTACTTGGGATCAGGCTTGCCCTTCGGCCTGCCGAGATGGGACGCCAGCACCATCGAGGCGCCTACCTTGAGGCAGTGCTGGATGGTCGGTAACGCCGCGGTGATCCGCGTGTCGTCTGTGATGCGACCCTTCTCGAGCGGCACGTTGAAGTCCACCCTGAGGAAGACGCGCCGCCCCGATAGATCGATCTGATCGACGGTGAGCTTGGCCAAGGCCTAGAGGGACCTGGACATGTAGCGGATGAGGTCCCGGACACGGCAGGAGTACCCCCACTCGTTGTCGTACCAGGCGAGCACCTTCACCAGGTTGCCGTCGACGACGGCCGTCGAGGGCAGGTCCACGATCGAAGAGTGGGGATTGCCGTTGAAGTCCACCGAGACCAGGTGCTCGTCCGTGGCTTCCAGGATGCCCTTGAGGCGCCCCGCCGCCGCAGCGCGGAACGCATCGTTGATGGCGACCGTCGTGGCGGCCCTGCCCAACTCCACGGTGAGGTCCACCACTGACACGTTAGCCGTCGGCACCCGGATGGCGATGCCGTCCAGCTTGCCCTTGAGCTCGGGCAGCACGAGGCCCACCGCCGTGGCGGCGCCGGTGGTCGTGGGAATCATGCTGACGGCGCCGGCTCGCGCTCGGCGCAGGTCCTTGTGGGGGAAATCGTGGATGGGCTGGTCATTCGTGTACGAGTGAACGGTGGACGCGAAGCCGCGCTTGATGCCGAAGTCGTCCAGCAGCACCTTGGCCACGGTCGCGAGACAGTTGGTGGTGCACGAGGCGTTGGATACGAGCGCGTGCTTGACAGGATCGTACTGGTGCTCGTTGACGCCTAGGACCACCGTGATGTCCGGATCCTTGGCCGGCGCCGTGATCACCACCTTCTTGGCCCCGGCCTGCAGGTGCTTGGATGACGTGGCCTTGTCGCGGAAGATCCCGGTGGACTCCACCACGATGTCCACGCCCAGCTCTCCCCATGGCAGCATCGCGGGATCCTTCGCCGAGCAGACACGGATCTCGCGGCCGTCGACGAAGATCGCCTCGCCCTTGGCCAGGACCTCGGCATTCAGCGTCCCGTGCACCGAGTCATGTTTGAGGAGATGCGCGAGGGTCTTCGCATCGGCGAGGTCATTGACCGCAACCACCTGGATCTCCGGTGTCTGGAGCGCGGCGCGAAAGAAGATACGACCGATCCGCCCGAACCCGTTCACCCCGACCCGCACCGCCATGGCCATCTTCCTTTCCTGTTTGTTGAGGTTTGATCGGCACTTCGAGATTGCTCCGGAGTTCCTCATTATATCGGGCGGCGCCCCCGCGGCGCAAGCACGACCGGGCGCGGCGCAACCATGGGTCGGCGAGGGCGCAGCCGAAGGCGAGCCGGGGGATCTGCAGAATTGGCCGGTGGGAGCGGGCCGCCAGTGCGAGGCGAAGCCGCAGCGCGGATCTCAGATGGCGCGCGCGACGGTCAGAACACCGACCGCCGACGCACCGGCTTCCTTCAGGCGGAGGGCGCAAGCGGTCACGGTCGAGCCGGTCGTGAAGATGTCGTCGACGAGGACAACGTGTCGACCGGCTGCCAGCTCGGGGCGGCGCAGGGCGAACGCGTCGCGCACATTGGCCCGCCGAGCCTCCGCGGCGAGCTCGGTTTGAGGACGGGTGGCGATCGTCCGCACGAGCACGTCCGACCGAACCGGTAGCCTCCATGCGCGGCCCAAGCGGCGGGCCAGCAGCAGCGCCTGGTTGAACCCCCGCTCGCGCTCCCGTCGAGGGTGGAGCGGGACTGGTGCCAGCAGATCCGGAGCTTCGATCGGGAGACTGGCCATGTCCATCTCGGCGAGGAGGTCCCCGAGCGGCGCGGCCAGGGCCCGGCGCCTGCCGAACTTGAAGGCGTGGACCGCCTCGCGCACGACCTCCCCGTAGCGGGCCGCGGACCGCGCATAGGCGAACGGGGGAGGCCGGTGCCGGCACCGGCCGCACAGGTGCCCATCGCCCGGGGCCGGGCAGGCTTCTGCGGGCGACAGGTGGGAGAAGGGCAGGCCGCACACGCGGCAATACGGTGGGATGATGCGCTCGAGAGCGCCCCAGCAGGAGCCGCAGAGGGGATCCCGGCGGCCTTCGCCCAGGCGACGCTGGCAGACCGGACAGAACGGCGGAAAGACCAGATCTAGGAGCGCGGTGACCCAGACCCGCCGGCGCGCCCGACGGGAAAGGGACGGCGCTATGGTCGAGCAGTGTTCCAGCGTCGGCACGAGGGACAACGATCGAACCAGGACGGCTGGGCCGCCCCGCACGCCGCGCAGCGATGAGGCCACTCGAACCCTTCGGGAAACCGGAGGGCGCGCCGGTACTCGTCGAACGCCTCGCGGATCTGCCCGTGGCGCTCGAAGATCGCCCCGAGATACGCGTGAATCGAGGGGAGCTCCGGCGAGCGCACCTCGAGTTTCTGGAACTGCTCGGCCGCCTCGTCGAGCATGGCCAGCTCGAAGTAGACGCGCCCCAGCCCGAAAGCGACAGCGAGGTTCTCCGGGTGCCGCGCCGCGCCATCCTGGTAGAGCGAGATCATCCGGGCTGGACGCCCCTCGGCGCGGTGGAGACCTTCGAGGCGCCACAGGAGCGGCTGGGCGAGCGTCGCCTCGAGCGCACGCTCCCAGACGCGCAGGGCCTCGCGGGCGTCCCCCGCCCTCAGATGAACGTCGCCCAGAACAAGCGCGGCCGGCAGGAAGTCCGATCGGGCACGGAGGGCGTCCCTGAACCGACTCGCCGCGCCCTGCGCATCACCCTCGGCGAGGAGGGCGCGACCCAGCTCGTACTGGATGCCGGCCAGCCACGCCTCTTCTGTCGCCCGATCCTCGCGCGGGGCGCTTCGAACCAACCGCTCCTGGGCGTCCAGCGCCTCGGCCCAGCGGCAGCGCTCTGCGGCCACATCCCGGAGCCCGCGCAGCGCCGTCAAGTGATCCCGATCACGCGCGAGCACGCGCTGGTACGTCTCGATGGCGTCGTCGGGTCGCTCGAGTCTGCGGTAGTCATCGGCCACGGTCAGAAGGGTCTCGGTGCGCTCCTCGGCGCGCAACGCCTGCAGGTGGTGACTCAGCGCGGCCGGCGCGTCGCCGCGCTGCCGGGCCAGCTCGCCAAGGCGGATCGGCACCCCCGGATGCGCCGGGTCACGCCGCAGCACCTCCTCGTAGGTTCGGGCGGCTTCGTCCGCTCTCCCCGCGAGCTGCGCCTCCACCCCGTGTCGGTAGATCTCGTTCAGCGTCTCCGCCCGGCGCGCCCGGCGTAACCGCTGGTAATCATGATAGGTGCGGCCGAGATCCCTCAGCGTCCCCAGAAGGAAGGCCAGCGCCGCGCCGATGAGGAACGCGCCCACGATCAGCACCATCAGGGGCAGGTCGTAGGTCCAGTCCCCACCGAGCGACACGCGGACGCCGGTGGTGTTGAGCGAGGTCAGGTACGCGACGAGAATACCGAACAGCAGGGCGAGGAGCAACGCGACCCGAAGCGACACAGCGAGGGCCCTGCGCTACCCGCTAGCGGGCGGCGGTCCGCTCCTCTTCCTCGACGGTCCGCTGGCACTCAATGCAGTAGCGCGCGAAGGGCAGCGCCTCGAGCCGCTTCTCGGAGATCGCTTCGCCGCAGCGCTCGCAGTCGCCGAACCCGCCGTCGTTGATCTTCTGCAGCGCGGAGACCACCTCTTTCAGGAGCCGTCGATCGCCGTTACCCAGCTCGAAGAGGAACTCGCGGTTGTACGCCGACGTGGCCTGGTCGCCCAGATCCTTGATAGAGTCGTCCTCGGGACCCTTGCCGTACAGCACGTTCTTGCCCACTTCCTCCACGAGCTGACGGTACTTCTCCTCCAGCTTTTTGCGGAAGTGGGTCAGGCGCTCCTTTTTCATCGCTGCCTCCTTCGGCAGGCCATAAGTCGGCCGCGTTAGAGGCGCAGGCTACCATGACCCTCACGCGAAATCAATCCCTTGAGCGCCCCGAAAGTGGCCCAGTTTGGCGCCGGGGCACAAGGCCAAGTTGCGAGCCAGACGAGGCCCGGGCGAGTCGGCCGCCCGAGGCCTACGTGAGTGCACGCTGACGGCTGCCGACGAGCGAGAATGAAGTATGGCGACGCAAGTTGGCCGAGTGCCAGCGGCTCTCGAGCGCGCCTCTCATCCCTCGACGGAGAGGAGCGGCGCGTCGCCCCACAAGCGCTCGAGCGCGTAGAAACCGCGCGTGGCTTCCAGGAAGACGTGGACCACTACGTCGCCGTAATCGAGCAGGAGCCAGCCGCTCTCCGCGCTCCCCTCCGTGTGCCGCGGCCGCACGCCATCGGTCCGCAGGGTGACGCGCACGGCTTCGGCGACGGTGTCGGCCTGGGTCGTGGACCGCGCGCTGCAGATCAGAAAGAAGTCCGCGATCCCCGAGAGCCCCTGCAGGTCGAGCACCGCGAGATCGAGGGCCTTCTTCTCTAGCGCCGCGCGGGCCGCGAGACGGACCACGGCTTCGGCGGTGGGCGCCATTACGCGTCTGCGCGGTACAGCCGGTGGCCGCGGATATAGGTGGCGACGGACTCGGGCATCCGATAGGCCAGGCTACGATCCTCGCGGGCCCGACGACGGAGGTCGGAGCCAGAGATGGGGAGGGAGGCCGCGCGGACCAGGAGCGGCGCCGCCGCGTTCCCCTCCCACGCGGGCGGCGATGAAGCCGCCCCACGCGTCGAGCACCCTCCCGCCGGTCGCACGAAGCCGGCCAGCCCCAGCTCCTTGAGCACTTTCTGGGCGGGGGGCGCCTCCGGTTCAAACCCCGTGCTGTTGCGCGGGACCACCACGAGGCGCGCCAGCCGCGCGATCTGCCAGGGCTCCCTCCAGCTCAACAGGTCGAGGAAGGTCTCGGAGCCGATCAGGAGGTAGAGGTCCCCCCGCCTTTGCAAGGCGGCCAGCGTCTCCACCGTGTACGAGGGCCCGCTGCGCTTGAGCTCGAGGTCGGAGACCTCGAAGCGCGGGTGCTCGCGGACGGCCAGCGCCGTCATCTGGAAGCGGTGGTGAGCGGGCGCCAGATCCGAGGCGGGTTTGTGCGGTGGCTGCGCCGCCGGCACGAAGAGCATGCGGTCCAGGTCGAGGGCTTCGCAGACCTCGTCGGCGACGAGCAGGTGGCCGAAGTGGATCGGGTTGAACGACCCCCCGAACACCCCGACACGCGGCACCGGCGGGCTACTCGCGGATATGCCCGTCGCCCCAGACGACGAACTTGGTCGTCGTCAGCTCGCGCACGCCGACCGGGCCTCGCGCGTGGAGCTTCGAGGTCGAGATCCCCATCTCGGCGCCCATGCCGAACTGCCCTCCGTCCACCAGGCGGGTGGAGGCATTCACCAGTACCGCCGCCGCGTCCACCTCCTGAGCGAAGCGGCGGGCTCGCCGGATATCACGCGTGATGATCGCTTCCGCGAGCCCCGAGCCGTGACGCCTGATATGAGCGACGGCCTCCTCGAAGGTCGCGACTACTTTGACCGCGAGGATGTGATCGAGATACTCCGTGTCCCAGTCATCAGCCCGCGCGGGACGGGCTCCCGGCATGAGGGCGCGCGCCCGCTCGTCGGCGCGGAGCTCCACGCCCGCCTCCTGGAGGCGGGCCGCCGCCACCGGCAGGAAATGGGCCGCGATGTCCGCGTGAGCCAGCAGGGTTTCCATCGCGTTGCACACGCTCACCCGCTGGGTCTTGGCGTTCAGCACCACCGTCACGGCCATGTCCAGATCGGCGCCTTCGTCCACGTAGACGTGGCAGAGCCCCTTGTCGTGCTTGAGCACCGGCACCGTGGAGCGCTCGGCCACCAGGCGCACGAATTCCTCGCCTCCCCGCGGAATGATGAGATCGAGGTACCGGTCCAACGTGAGCATGGCCAGGACAGCCGCGCGATCCGGAGTGTCCACGTGCTGCACGGCCTCGGGGGGCAGGCCCGCCTTCTCTGCGGCCTTGGCCAGGATCTGCGCGATCACAGTGTTTGAATCGAGGGCCTCGCTGCCGCCGCGCAGGAGGACCGCGTTGCCGGACTTGAGGCAGATCCCGGCGGCGTCGGCGGTCACGTTCGGGCGCGATTCGTAGATGAAGCCCACCACTCCGAGCGGGACACGAATCCGGGCGATCTCGAGACCGCTCGGCCGGCGCCAGACCTCCACCGTCTCGCCGACGGGATCGGGCAGCGCCGCCACCTGGCGCAGGCCGCTCGCCATCTCCTCGATCCGGCCCTCGGTGAGGGCGAGCCGATCGAGGAAGGCCCGACTGAGGCCTGCGGAGCGCGCCCGCTCCAGATCGGCGCGGTTGGCATCCAACACGGTCGCGGCCTTCTCATCGAGCCCGCGGGCCATCTGATGCAGCGCCTCGTTCTTGGTCCGGGTAGGGGCGAGGGCCAGGATGCGCGCCGCCTCCTTGGCCGTCCGCGCCTTCGCCTCAATGTGTGCCATCACGTCCATGCGTGTCTCCTCTGACTCCCCCGCTTCGCCCGTCCCAGAGGTATCGGTCTAACCTCCGTTCGAGCGCCGGCTTTGCCGGCGCAACTCTGTGGGGGAGGCCTCGGAGGGAGGCCTGGAGGCCCCCCTCCGATCTTCCTAGAGCACGACCAGGTTATCTCGGTGAATGACCTCGTCGAAACCCTTGTAGCCCAGCGTCTTCTCGATCTCCCTGGTCTTCGCCCCGCGGATCTTCCTGAGCTCGTCGGTGTCGTAGTTGACCAGCCCGCGCGCGAACTCCTGGCCGTCCAGCTCTGTCACTGCCACGACCGCGCCAGCTGGAAACTCCCCTTCCACTTCCACCAAGCCCGAGGGGAGCAGGCTTTTGCCCCTCTCAGTTAAGGCCTTCTTTGCTCCCGCGTCAACCACCAGCCGCCCCTGTGGCGGCACGGCGAAGGCGATCCAGCGCTTCCGCGCCGCGAGGCGATCGTCACGCGGCTGGAAGTAGGTGCCGAGGATCTCCCCCTTGATGAGCCGTTGGAGGACTGCCGGCTCGCTCCCCCGGGCAATGATCATCGGTATCCCGGACGCGTTGGCCTTCTGAGCGGCCTGGAGCTTGGTGCTCATGCCTCCGACCGAGACATGGTTCGTCGCGTCGAAGACCAGCCGCTGGATGTCTTCGGTGATGGCTTCTACGGTCTCGAGCCATCGCGCGGTCGGATCGCGCCGTGGATCTCCGGTGTAGAGGCCATCCACGTCGCTGAGCAGTACCAGAAGATCGGCGTCGATCAAGTGGGCCACGTGCGCGGCGAGGTTGTCATTGTCCCCCACTTTGATCTCGTCCACCGCGACCGTGTCGTTTTCGTTCACCACGGGGAGGACCCCGAAGTCGAGCAGGGCCAGGAGTGTGTTCCGCGCGTTGAGGTAGCGCCCACGGTCGCTGATGTCCTGGCCTGTGAGCAACACCTGCCCGACCTGGATGCCGTGCTTCTTGAAGGCCTGCTCGTAGTGCCACATGAGCGTCGACTGGCCCACCGCCGCTGCCGCCTGCTTTTCGGGGATGGAGCGCGGCCTCGCCGAAAGCCCGAGGCGCGCCATCCCCGTGGCGATGGCGCCCGAGGATACCAGCGCCACCTCGCGGTGATCTCTCACCAGCGCTGCCACATCGCCGGCCAGCCGGGCGATGACCGCACCCGAAGGGCCCTGACCGGGCACGGTGATCAGGCCGCTGCCGACCTTGACCACCACGCGGCGCACCCGACTCAGCGCTCGGCGGGTACCCATGGCTCGCCGGCCAGGCGGTCGGCCACCTCTCGCACGAGGGCCGACAAGCCGATGCCGGTGATGGCGGAGATAGCATGGAACGGTAACCCTTCGGCCGCGCAGAACCGTTCGAGCGCGCGGCGGCGCTCGTCGGTCCCGGGCAGCTCCGCCTTGTTGGCTGCCACGATCTGGGGGCGCACGGCCAGGTCCTCCGAAAAGGCGCCGAGCTCACCATGGATCGTCCGATAGTCCTCCAGGGGATCGCGTCCATTCGTGGGATCGAGGTCGACCAGATGGATCAAGAGGCGGGTCCGCTCGATGTGCCTCAGGAAGCGATGGCCCAGCCCCTTCCCCTCGGCCGCGCCGGCGATCAGGCCCGGCACGTCGGCGATCGCGAAGCTCCGGTGCTCGTCCACGCGCACGATTCCGAGGGTGGGCTCGAGCGTGGTGAACGGGTAATCGGCGATCTTGGGCTTGGCCGCCGACACGCGCGACACCAGCGTCGACTTGCCGGCGTTGGGGAAGCCGATGACGCCCACATCAGCCAGGAGCTTGAGCTCCATGCGGATCCAGCGTTCCTCGCCCGCGCGGCCGAGGTCGGCCCGACGCGGCGCCCGGTTGGTGGAGCTCGTGAAGCGGGCATTGCCCCGGCCGCCGCGCGCCCCCCGCGCGACCAGCAGCCGCTGGCCGGCCATGGTCAGATCCCCGCGCAGCTCCCTGGTGTCGCGCTCGAACACCACGGTGCCGAGGGGAACGCGGAGCACGGTATCGGCTCCGCTCCGGCCGTGCTTGTTGGCTCCCTTGCCGTGCTGGCCCCGCTCGGCCGTGTAGTGGCGCTGATAGTGATAGTCGAGGAGGGTGGTGATGGTGGGATCGGCCTCGAGGAGCACACTGCCGCCATCGCCCCCGTCACCGCCATCGGGGCCGCCGCGCGGGACGAACTTCTCCCGGCGGAAGCTCACGCATCCTGCGCCTCCGTCGCCGCCCTTGACGAAGATATCGATCTCGTCAACGAACATCGCGGGTTCCAGAGGCGCCGGGAAACGCGCCGGGGCGGGTCAGGCGGGCTGCTGGGCAACGCTGACGAACTTGTCGTCGCCCCTGCGCTCGAAGCGCACGTATCCGTCGGACTTCGCGAAGAGGGTGTGGTCGACTCCGATACCGACGTTGACGCCCGCCTTGAAGCGCGTGCCGCGCTGACGCACCAGGATGCTGCCCGCGGTCACGAATTGGCCGCCGAAGCGCTTCACCCCGAGCATCTGCGCGTTGGAGTCGCGACCGTTTCTCGAGCTTCCGACGCCTTTCTTGTGGGCCATGAGACTATACCTCGATCTTCGTGATGCGCACCGCGGTCAGGGTCTGACGGTGCCCGCGGTGCCGCCGGTAGTTCTTCCGCCGCTTGAACTTGACCACCACGACCTTGGCGCCCTTTCGCTCCGAGAGCACCTCGCCTGTCACCTTGGCCCCGGACAGCGCCTCCGGCTCGATCGTCACCTGGCCGTCCTGGTTGACCAGGAGCACCTCGTCGAACTCCACCGAGGTCCCCTTCGGCTTGCCGAGCCGCTCGACCTTGATCACCTGCCCCGGCGCCACACGGTACTGCTTGCCACCCGTCGCAATCACCGCTTCCATAGTGATCTCACTTTGACATCGAGTATTTTTGCCTTGCGCCCGGGCCTCGTCTACCACAGCCGCCGCGGGCTAGGCTCAGCAGCCAGCCTGGAACTCGATCAGCTGAAACTGCCGCGGGCCACCATAAAACCACACCAGCGCCGGTAAAGTCAAGCGAGACGAGCCTTTAGCTGATCTTTCTACGCGGCTGTCAGGTACTGGGCTAGCCGCTGACGCAGGAACAACCGCGAGCGATGCACCCGCGACTTCACCGCGGGGAGGCTGATGCTCAGCGTCTCGGCGATCTCGGGATTCGACAACCCCTCCACATCGTGCAGGACGAAGGCCGTCCGGTAGTCGCCCGGGAGATCGTTGATGGCCGTGGTGAGCACGGCCCGCAATTCGGTCTGCAGGGCCGGTTCCTCCACCTTGGCGGACCAGTCTCCGACCGGCTCGGCGTGACGGCCCTGCTCGTCGAACGAAGGCGAGAGATCCTCCCACGAGACCTCGCGGCGCTTGCCCTGCCGCCCCCGTAGCTTCTGATACGCGGTGTTGGCGGCGATCCGGTAAAGCCAGCTCCCGAAGGCCGACTCGCCCTTGAAGGTGTCGATCTTCCGCGCGGCCGTCCAGAGGGCGTCCTGGACGACCTCCTCGGCGTCCTGCTCATTGCCGGTGATGCGGATGGCGAGCCGATACACGCGATCGCCGTATGTGGCGACGAGGGCCTCGGCGGCACCGGCATCCTGGCGCCGCAGACGTTCCACCAGCCCCGCGTCCCGATCAGCCTTGGGTGCCGCCAGGGCACTCGCCTGCGGCTGTCCCAGCCTCCCTTGAAGCGTCGGGGGTTCCATATCGTTCTCCCGCGCGCCGGTGCATCCGGCGCGCCCGGTATCTAGAATCGACTCAGCTTGGCGTGTAGAGCGTCAGGTACTGCTTCAGCTCCTCCACGCACCGCTCCATGACCGTGATGTCCTTGGTAACCTTGGTCAGAAGGATCGCACCCTCGAGGGCCGCCACCACGAACTGAGCGACGGCGACCGGCTCGCATTCCTGCCGGACACGTCCGCCCGTCCGACCGCGGCTCAAGGCCTCCGTGAGCCGCGAGCCCCACTCCGTGAAGATACCCGCCAGCCGCCGACGAAATCCCTCGTGCACGTCGGACAGTTCGGAGGCCAGATTCCCTATCGGACAGCCGCCGACGCACTTTCGCCGTCGCTGGTTCTCCAGGACCCTGTCCAGAAACGCCTGGATCTGGGCGATTGGATCGGCCGAGGTGTCGGCGAAGACCGGCTGGAGCGTACGTTCGCCGGACCCCCGCATAAGCCGGTCGATGATCGCGTAACCTAGGTCTTCCTTGCTCCTGAAGTAGTAGTAGAAATTCCCCTTCCCGACTCCGCTCTCTCTCAGGACATCGTCCAGCGACGTGCAATGATACCCTCGCAAGTGGATGAGCCGAGTTGCGGCATCCAGGATCTGGTCTCGCGTCGCGGCACCCCTGTGGCTCTTAGTCGCCGTCGTCATCCGTGCGTGCTCCTGACTACAAACTGTACCAACTGGTCGGTACACATTATCGCAGCCGCACCTTGAATTGTCAATACACTGATTTTACAGCTTTTTATCAGTTACTTAGGCGACACCAGACGAGGCTTCCGGCGATTGCACTTGACGCGTGGTCAGAGTGGTCGGTGGGTCGGTGGTCAGGAAGGGAATGTGACCAACTTCAAGAGATCTGCTGTCAGATCGTATACCTGGGCGCAGCCGGCCTCCCCGCCCAGCAGTCCCTGGATCCGCTTACGAAGCGAGGCGTCGGCGGGCTGCCCGATCATGGCAGCGATCTTGTCCTGGGGCTCGGTGCAGATCCCCTGGTATGGCAGCCGCGACGTGATCGAATCGGCGGCAACAATGGTCCGCGAGTCGAGGTCCACTTCGTAGTGGAGATCGAAGCCGTGGACATTGTCGTGCATGGAATGAAACAGGTGGAGCCGGCGCGCGGTCAGCACGAGGCGCGACAGCTTCCTTCTGACGAAGATCCTCCGGGCCCCCGCCGGCGGGGTATAGAGCTCCGGGACCATGGGGGTCGATACGGGGCGCGTGCCGAGGAGCGCCCGCCCGGCCTCGCTGTAGGTGAAGCAGGAGTTGGGTAGGTCTATCCAGCCCGTGGTGTCGAGCTGCCAGCATCTGAGCGCGTCACCTCGCTCGAGGCCCGCCGTCGCCTCGGCTGGCAGCTTGGTGGCTTGCCGGGCGAGCCGCGCCACTTCGATACCGGCGTCCACGAAGAGCCAGGCTCCGCTCCCGAACCCGCAGACCTCGACCAGCCGCTTGGTGAAGCCGGCCACCATCCGCGTCCCGCTCAGCCGGCCGAGCGCGTCCGCGATAACGGGATCCACGGGACCGCCAAGGATGCGCCCTCGGGCCTCGCGGACTTCGTAGCCCGGCGAAGAGGTACCGATCACGGAGAGCTCGATCGAGCAATCGTCGTCGGTGATCGCCACCGTATGGGTGAACGCGTCCTCATGGGTGTTGTCCACCCACCCCTCCGTCGTGCGCTCGTACCGGTCTCGGCCGACCAGGAAGGGAGACGTGATCATCAACTGCGGCCTCCGAACCATCTCACGTTCGCCTCGCCGCGCTCCTCGCCTGCGGCTCGTCGGCCGCGCCTCGGCTCACACAGCCTCCGAACCATCTCACGTTCGCCTCGCCGCGCTCCTCGCCTGCGGCTCGTCGGCCGCGCCTCGGCTCACACATCACTTGGGGAGATATTTCTCGGGGTTGGCGTCGAACTTGACCTTGCAGCCCACTGCGCAGAAGTACACCATCTGCCCCTGGTAGTTCGACTGGGCGGCAGCCTTCTTGGGGTCGACTTCCATGTTGCACACGGGATCTTTGGCCATCGCGGATCCTCCTCTCACACGCTCTTGGGCTTGAAGCGCTTCAGCCGGAGACTGTTGGCGACCACCGACACGGAGGAGAGCGCCATGGCCAGCCCCGCCAGAATGGGGGACAGCACGATGCCCCAGATCGGATAGAGCGCTCCCGCGGCCACCGGCACAAGGACGAGGTTATACCCGAACGCCCAGCCGAGGTTCTCCTTGATGATCTGGATGGTCCGGTGCGACAGCTCGATAGCCGTCACCACTCCGCGGAGATCGCCGCGCATCAGGGTCACATCGGCCGCCTCGATGGCCACGTCCGTGCCTGTGCCCATGGCGATACCCACATCGGCCTGGGCGAGCGCCGGGGCATCGTTGATGCCGTCGCCCACCATGGCCACCAGCCGCCCCCCTTGCTGAAGCCGCTTGATCTCGGTGGCCTTCTGCTCCGGCAGGATCTCGGCGATCACCTGTTCGATCCCGGCTTGGCGAGCGATGGCCTCGCCGGTCGTCCGGGTGTCCCCGGTCAGCATCGCGACCTCCAGACCGAGCGCTCGCAGCGCCTGCACGGCGCCGCGCGCTTCGGGCTTGAGCACGTCGGCGACGGCCACGATGCCCTGCGCTTCCCCGGCGAAAGCGACATAGACGACGCTCTTGCCCTGAGCGGCCAGCTCCTGCACGCGCTCTTGCAATGCCGAGATGTCGATCCCGTGCGCAGCCATCATCCGGGCATTGCCCAGCAGGATCCGGCCATCGGAGGCGAGCACATCGACGCCGTGCCCCGGCACAGCCTGGAACTCACTCACCGGCGCGAGCGCGAGCCCGCGCGCTTTGGCCAGGGTGACGATGGCCTCGCCCAGCGGGTGTTCGGAGCCCTGCTCGGCTGCGGCGGCAAGCGCCAGCAACTCGTCGGCGGCCACACCGGCAGCGGGAACCACGTCGGTCACAACGGGCTTGCCGATGGTGAGGGTGCCGGTCTTGTCGAGGACGACGACGCCGACTCGATGGAGCAGCTCGAGCGCCTCGGCGCTCTTGATGAGGACACCCAGCAGCGCGCCCTGACCCGTCCCCACCATGATGGCGGTCGGTGTCGCGAGTCCCATGGCGCAGGGGCAGGCGATGACCAGCACGCCGACGGCATTGGTCAGGGCATAGAAGAACGCCGGCGCCGGCCCCCAGAGCCACCAGACGCCGAAGGTGACGGCGGCGATGACGAGGACCACCGGGACGAAGACCGACGCGACCCGATCGGCCAGGCGCTGAATCGGGGCCTTGGAGCCCTGCGCCTCCTCCACCAGCCTGATGATCTGGGCGAGCACGGTTTCCTTGCCCACACGCGTGGCCTGGAAGGTGAAGCTGCCTGTCCGGTTGACGGAGCCCCCCACCACCGCGGCCCCCGGTCCCTTCTCGACCGGCAGGCTCTCGCCGGTGAGCATGGATTCGTCGACACTCGACGCTCCCTCGACGATCTCGCCGTCCACGGCGATGCGCTCCCCGGGTCTCACGCGCAGGAGATCGCCGATCGCCACGTCGCTGATCGGGAGATCCTCTTCCTGCCCGTCCCTGAGGAGGCGGGCGGTCCGGGGCTGGAGCGCCACCAGGCGCCGGATGGCCTCCGAAGTCCCGCCCCGCGCCCGCGCCTCGAGCCACCGGCCGAGGAGGAGGAAGGTCATGAGGAGCGCCGAGGCCTCGTAGTACGGCATGGCCCCCGTGGCCACGAAGCGATGGGGCCACAGGGTCACCGCCACGCTGAAGAAATACGCCGCACTGGTGCCGATGGACACGAGGGTGTTCATGCTGGCGGAGCGGTGGAGGAGCTCCTTCACAAAGCCCCGGTGGAACTCCCAGCCGACCCAGAATTGGACCGGCGTGGTGAGCCCCCAGAGAAGCCACGGATTCCGCAGCCAGTGGGGAGCCCAAGTGAAGACCTCATGCATGCTGCCGAGCAGCACCGGGACCGAGAGGGCCGCCCCCACCAGGAACTTGACCTGGAGGAGACGGTTCTCCTGCCGGCGCTCCTCCTGTTCGCGATCCCGTGTCGCCGCGGTTCCGGCGATCTCGGCTGGCACCGTGTACCCGGCGGCGGCCACGGCCTGACGCAGATCCGCCAGCGAGGGCCCATCGCTCGCCACATCAACGGTGGCGCGCTCGGTGGCCAGGTTCACCATAGCCCTGCGCACCCCGGGGACCGCCAGGAGCGCCTGTTCCACCTTGTTAACGCACGAGGCGCAGTGCATCCCCTTCACGGGGAAACCAAGTCGGGTAGCCTGCTCGTCCTTCATCGTCATGACCCCGATCCTCCGTAACGGCGCCTCAGACCGACTCCGTTCGAGCGCCGGCTTGGCCGGCGCAACCTACTCGAGCGGCTCGCCTCGGACGCTGCCTGGGCTCAGCCCGCGGCGGTCCTGCGGCTCGCACTGCCGCCTCGGGAGAGGTTCGGAAGGAAGCCCCTCCGAGTTTCCTAGCGCCCCGAGAAGCGGGAGAAGACCTCGAGCAGCTCCCCCACCTTCTTCTGGCGCTCGCGCGTATTGCCGGAGTGGATCGCTTCCGACACGCAGCTCTCAATATGCTGCCCCAGCACCAGCTTCTGCACCTGTTCGACGGCCCCCTGAACGGCGGCGAGCTGGAGGAGGATGTCGACGCAATACTTGTCATCTTCCACCATCCGCTGGATGCCCTGCACCTGTCCCTCGATGCGCCGGAGCCTGCCCAGTGCCTTGGCCTTCGTGTCCGCGTCCATCATCGTGGGTGTCGCCTCGTGTGTGGGTGACGTCTCACGCGGGCTGCCGCTTCATGAGCATCCGCCAGACCGAGTACCCGGACAGCGCGGCGGCCAGATGCCTGAGGGTGTGACCGCTGACGACGGCGCCCATTATTGGAAATATACCCTACAGGGGTACTCTATCACAACTTTAGGACGGCCGTACCGGCCCCCGGGATTCAGGCCGGGAGGTCGGGGAAGAGCGACGGTTGGGTCGGGAAGGCGCCGGCAGGCGTGGCCGGCGGGCGACGCCGACGCGCGGCGGGTCGGTTGCTGCGCTTGGGAGCCGGCTTCCGGGGCTGGCGCTTGGGCCTGACCCAGCCCTTCTGGCGGGCGATTTTCTCCCCCTGCTTGATCACCGTGAGGTCCACGAGCCTGGCCAGCGGATGGGCCAGGAGCTGCAGGTACTTCACCCAGTAGCGCGGCGAGTAGGCCCACGTCTTCATCTGCTCGGTCGCCAGCGCGAGGGCGACACGATCACCCTTCCTGGCGGCCAGCTTGAGCTGACTGATGATGGCGGCCCGGCTCGGCCGGGCGGGCCGCGTCACAAGGCCCCCAGTTCGCAGCGCGACGTGAGGGTGGCGTGGACCATAGACTTGAGCTTGGCGACCCACACCCACCGCGCCGTCTCCGACGGAAGCCAGGATGGCAACCGATGGCTCCCGCTGGCCGGCGTGGGAATCAGCGGCAACAAGATGCCCGAGACTGTCACTTGAACGTCACGTCGTACTGCTCGCGGTGGTAGGAGGGGACCGCCTGCACGGCGATCTTCCGGCCGATCATGGCCCGCAGGCGCTCGATGGCGTCCGCCCGCTCCGTCTCCAGATAGCCCGCCGCGTCCGGGTGGACGCGGACCAGCACCTCCTGCCCGGCTCCTTCCTGGGCACCGGCCTGAACCTTCCGGAAGATCTCGGCGGCCAGGGTCGCATCGGACTTCACGACGCCGCTGCCCTTGCAGGTGGGGCACGGCGCGCAGAAGAGCGACTGCAGGCTCTGGCGCACGCGCTTGCGCGTCATCTCGACCAGTCCTAGCTCGGAGATCTCGAGCACGTTGGTGCGGGCCTTGTCCTCCGCGAGTACCCGCGTCAAGGCCTTGAAGACCTGGTCGCGGTGCTCGGAGCGCTCCATGTCTATGAAGTCGATGATGATGATCCCGCCCAGGTCTCGCAATCGGATCTGGCGGACGACCTCGGTCACCGCTTCCAGGTTGATCTTGAGCACGGTCTCCTCGAAGTCCCGCTTACCCACGTACTTGCCGGTGTTGACGTCGATGGCCACCAGGGCCTCGGTGTGGTCGATGACGATGTAGCCGCCCGACTTGAGCCAGACGCGGCGCCGCAGGGCCTTCTCGATCTCCTTCTCGATCCCGGTGGCCTCGAAGATGGGCACGTCCTTGTCCCAAAGCTTCACGCGGCCCGCGAGCTGGGGAACCAGCGAGGACGCGAACTGCACGCATTTCTCGTAGGTGCCGTGGTTGTCTACGAGGAACTCGTGCACCTCGGGCGAGAAGAGGTCCCGGACCACGCGGAACGTGAGATCCATCTCCTCGTGCAGGATCGAGGGCGCCCGCGCCGCCTCGAAGCGGCCCTGGATCTGGGTCCACAGGCGGCTCAGGAACTGGATGTCGGCCGCCAGATCCTCCTCGCCCTTCCCCTCGGCGACCGTCCTCACGATGAACCCGCCGCCCGGGGGGCGGAGGCCCTTCACGATCCCGCGCAGGCGCTCCCGCTCCTCATCCTCGCGGATCCGGCGCGAGACCCCGACGTGGCGCGCCTGCGGCATGTAGACGATGGAGCGGCCGGGCAGCGAGACGAAGGAGGTGACGCGGGCGCCCTTGGTTCCGAGGGATTCCTTGGACACCTGGACCAGGATCTCCTGGCCCTTGTGGAGGAGTTCCTCGATTGGCGACGACGGGACGAACGGGCGCGGCTCGGGCGCGGCCTCCGCCGCTTCCACGTCGGCGGTGTCCTCGTCGCCGTCGTGCCCGAGATCGCGGTCGTCCTCGCCGAGGTTGGCCGTGTAGTCGCCGCCGTAGAGGAAGGCGTCCTTCTGGAGCCCAATGTTCACGAAGGCCGCCTGCATGCCGGGCAGGACGTTGGTGACCACGCCCTTGTAGATGCTGCCGACGATGGAGCGGCGGCCTTCCCGCTCCACGTAGAGTTCGGTCAGGAGATTCCCGTCCTGGACGGCGAGTCGGGTCTCGATCACGCCGGCATTAACGACGATCCGCTTTCCCACTTGAGTCCTCGATCCGGGACCCGGAAGCCCGGCCGGCAATTCCCGCGTTAACGGAACTGCCGCATTCGGATCGAGAGCAGGAGCCCCAGCCCCATCAGTGACGCCACCATGGACGACCCGCCGTAGCTCATCAACGGCAGCGGGATCCCCACGACGGGCAACAGCCCCGTTACCATTCCCAGGTTGATCAGGGTTTGGGCGGCGAAGACCGCGGTCACCCCGAGCGCAAGCACGCGCCCTCGGGGCTCCCGCGTGCTGGCGGCGATCTCGAACCCCCGGAGCACCAGGAGGCTGTACGCCACGATCAGCACGAGGCAACCGATGAAACCCCACATCTCGGCGAACACGGCAAAAATGAAGTCTGTGTGACGCTCTGGGAGAAAGGCGAGCCGGCTCTGCGTAGCGCCGCTCACACCTTTGCCCAGGAGCTGTCCCGAACCGATGGCGATTTTCGCCTGGATGACATTGTAGGCCGTTCCGAGGGGATCCCGGAACGGGTCGAGATATACCAGCAACCGGTCCTGCTGATAGGGCTTGAGGGCGAACCAGCCGAGCGGCAGGGCCGCCAGTCCAGCCAATGCCAACGCCCCGAGCACTCGGAGCCGTACCCCCACGCCGACGAGCACGGCTGTCATGACGGGGATGAGCACCAGTGCCGTTCCCAGATCGGGCTGACGCACCACCAGCAGGAACGGCACGCCCATGAGCGCGAGCGATCCGACCACGGTGCCCCGGGATAGGGGCTCGCCGCGCGGGGACGCGAGTGCCCACGCGAGCATCAAGACGAAGATGAGCTTGAACAGCTCCGATGGCTGGAGCGTGACCGGGCCCACTTGGATCCACCGGCGGGCGCCCGACACCGTCCGTCCGAGCACGAAGACAGCCACCAGCAGGGCCACCCCCATCACGTAAAACGCGGGGGCGACGCGCACCAGGATCCGATAGTCCACGCTGACCACTACGAGCAGGGCCACGAGCCCGATCCCTACCGAGGAAAGCTGCCGCCAGGCGAGCGCCGTGCCGCCCCGACCGGGCGCCAAATTCCACATCGAGAGGATACTCAGCGCGATGATGAACAGCGCGGTCGCCAGCAGGGACCAGTCCACGTTCTGCAGGAGCCGGCGGTCGACCCTCAGCATCACGCCTCCTCCCCGAGGGCGACCATGGCCACCTTCTCCAGGAAGATCGACTGGTAGATCTCACGCGCAATGGGCGCCGCTACCTGACCGCCCTTGCCGCCGCGTTCGACCAGCACCACCACGACGACCTGCGGGTCCTCGGCCGGGCCGAAGGAGGCGAACCAGGCATGATCCTGGCCGCGGGCGGCGTCGCTCTTGGCAACGCTCTGGGCGGTGCCCGTCTTGCCGGCAATCAGCACGCCCGGGAGGCGGGCCGCCGCTCCAGTGCCGCCCTCGTTCACCACCCCGACGAGCGCGCTCCTCAGGAAGGCCCAGACCACCGGGGAAAGGTCTGCGTGCCCGGTCATCTTGCTCGCGCCCGAATACGCGAGCGTGCCGTCGGCCTTTTCCACCCGCTGGACCAGCCGCGGCTTCCACAGGATGCCGCCGTTGGCGAAGGCGCTCATCATCCGCGCCACCTGCATCGGCGTGACCAGCGTCCGGCCCTGCCCGATGGAGATATTGATGGTGTCGCCGGCCTGCCACCCGCGGCGGTCACGCCTCCGCTTCCAGTCGACGAACGGGATCAGTCCCGGCTTCTCGCCGCCCAAATCGGCCCCCGTGGGAGAGCCGAGGCCGAAGGCGCGAGCGTACCGGACGATGGCCTCGGGCCCCACCTTGAGGCCGGCCTGGTAGAAGAAGATGTTGCACGAGTGGATCAGCGCCGACCGCAGGTCCACGTGCCCGTGCCCGCCCTCCTTCCAGTCCTTGAAGGTCCACGCCCCCAAGTGGAACTGGCCATTGCAGTAGGTGCCGTCCATGGGCGTGAGCGATCCCTCCTGGAGCCCGGCCGCCGCGACGATGATCTTGAACACTGAGCCCGGCGCGTACTGGCTCTGGAGCGCCCGGTTCATCAAGGGAGTCATGGGATCCCCAACGAGCCGCTGCCAATCTTCGCGGTCTAGGTTCCCCGTGAGCCGATCCAAGGCGAACGCCGGACTAGACGTCATCGCCAGCACATCGCCGTTGCGCGGGTCCATCACCACGACAGCGCCGGCGTGTCCCGCCATGGCGCGCTCGGCCGCCTCCTGGATCCGCCGGTCGACGCTGGTGATCACCTGGGCGCCCGGGTCGGGCTGCTCGCGCTTCACAACCCGCACCGGACGCCCAAGAGCATCGACCTCGATCCGCTCACCACCATCCTTGCCGCGCAGGTACTCGTCCAGCAGCCGCTCCAAGCCGAATTGCCCGATCATGTCGCCGCGCCGGTACCGGCCCTGCTTCATCTGCTCCTCGCTGACCTCGCGGACATATCCGAGCAGGTGGGCGGCGAAGGTGCTGGTGGGATACACGCGCTGGGGCTCGACCTCGACGATCACGCCCGGCAGTTCGAGCTTCCGCTCTTCCACCTTGGTGACTTCCTCGAGCGAGAGCCCGCGGCGCACTCGGACGGGGCGGAAAGAATCCGGGGGCACTCGATCCAGCGACTCTCGAAGCTCGGCGAGCGGGATCTTGAGGAGGACCGATAGTCGCGCGAGCAGGGTGTCGCGATCCTCCATCTCGCGCGGGATGAAGGAGAGCGTGAACGCCGGGCGATTGTCCACCAGTGGCAGACCGTTCCGGTCGAACAGGATCCCGCGCGGCGCGGCTACCGGCCGGATGCGGATTCGGTTCTTCTCCGACATCTCCTGAAGGTGGCCGCCTTCCAGCGCCTGCAAATACCAGAGCTGGCCCAACAACCCCGAGAAGCCGATCATCGCCAGTACCGACAGGGCCAGCACCCGCCGGCTCCACGCGTCGCGCCGGTCTTCCGGCTGATGCCCTAGGTCCACATCCACCTCCTCAGGGCCGGGGCGGCGGTCATGAACAGCACACAGGCCGAGCCGAGGAAACCGTTATAGAGAGCCTGGGGCAGGATCACGTGCACCATCAGCCCGCCGAGGGAAGCGGGAAAGTGGAAGAGCTGGAGCAGGACGTAGCGCACGAGGCCTTCCGCCACGGTCAAGAGCACAAGACCAGGCACCTGGACCAGCGGGCTCGCGACCCAGAGCCGCCCGACGAGGAGCCCCATGCCGAATCCCGCCAGTGCCTTGGTGAGCCCCTGGACGCCGATGAGCCCGCCCCCGGCCATGTCTTGGAGGAAGCCGGCGACAAAGCCGACCAGGCAGCCGGTTTCCGGCCCGCGCCGGAGCGCCAGGAACACGGTCAGGATCAGAGGCAGATCCGGGGTGACACCTCCCACGCTCAGCGCCGGCACGACGCTCCACTGGGCGAGGCTGCCGCCAAGGGTCATGAGCAGGAACAAGGCACGCACGGCGCTAGAACACTCGGAGGGGGGCTTCGCCCCCGTTCCGAAACCTCCCCCCAGGATGCGGTGGTGCGAGCCGCAGGACGTCGCGGGGCTGGGGCCCCGCCGTCCGAGGCGAGCAATCCGGAAGATCGAGCCGCAGGACGTCGCGGGGCTGGGGCCCCGCCGTCCGAGGCGAGCAATCCGGAAAACTTGCGCCGGCAAAGCCGGCGCTCGAACAGCGTCCCTCACATCGCACGCGGTTTTCTCCGAAAGGCTCCTAGTCTACCCGTCGGGAGTAAAGAGGCCGGCGATATCCTGCGTCGTCTGGCCAGTGAGCAGCAATACCTCCTCGACGCGGGCGAAGTCGACGGCGGGAGCCAGCACCGCGAAGTGGAAGAGTGCCGAGCCCTTGTCCTCGATCGTGGCCACCCGGCCAATGGGCACTCCTTTCGGGAAGAGGTTACCCAGCCCGGAGGTCACGACGACGTCTCCGGGCGCCACCTGCGCGCCGTCCCGCGCCATGAACTTCAAGCGCACCGTGCCGCCGGCGTCTCCCTCAACCAGGCCGAGCGTGCGGGTGCGCTGGACCACGGCGCCTACGGTGGAGGCGGGGTCATTCAGGAGTTGGACCACCGAGGCCCCGGGTCTCACCTGGACAACGCGGCCCACCAGACCTTCGGGAACGACCACGGGGACTTGGCGAGCGACGCCATTGCTGCGCCCGCGGTTCACCGTGAGCACGCGCACCCACCCGCCCGCCTCGCGCCCGACGACCTCTCCGGCCAGAGTCGACAGCGGCAGCCGCTCGCGTAGCGCGAGCAGCCGTCGCAGCCGGGCGTTCTCGTGCCGGGTTTCCTCCACCTGCAGGGCCTGGAGCTTGAGCCGCTCGGCTTCCGCCCGGAGCACCATGTTCTCGTTCCGCACCGACTTCCAGTCGACGTAGGTCGTCCAGATACCGAGGGCTCCACGATGGATCTTCACGAGGAAACTCTGGACGGGAGTGACGACGAGCGCGACCAGATCCGCCGCCCGCCCGGTCCCGCCGCCCCGCGTCTGGACGGTCAGGAGCAGCAGGCATACGAGGAGGACCGAGACAGGAAGCCCGTACCTGCGAAATCTCACTGCAACGCTGCCCTCTGGCGCGATGCCCGCTCACGGCCTGGCCCGCGGCCGGTGCTCAGGCGGGGAGCGCCACTTTCTTGAGGAGATCCAATTGATCGAGGACCTTGCCCGTCCCGAGGGCCACGCAGGAGAGCGCATCATCGGCAACAGTAATTGGGAGATCGGTCTCCTGGCGTAAGAGCTGATCCAGGCCGCGGAGCAAGGCGCCGCCGCCCGTGAGCACGATACCCTTGTCCACGATGTCCGCCGCCAACTCAGGCGGCGTCCGCTCCAGACACGTGCGCACCGCATCGACGATGGCTATGACCGGCTCCCGGAGCGCCTCGCGGATCTCCTCGTCGGTCACGAGGATGGTCTTGGGGATGCCGTCGATGAGATCGCGCCCCTTGACCTCCATGGTGAGGCGCTCGCCGCCCATGGGGTAGGCCGATCCCAACTTGATCTTGATCTCCTCCGCGCGTCGCTCTCCCACCAGGAGGTTGTAGTGCTTCCGGATGTACTGGACGATCGCCTCGTCCATCTCGTCGCCGGCGATCCGGACGGACTTCGAATACACGATCCCTGATAGCGAGACCACCGCGACCTCGGTGGTGCCACCGCCAACATCCACGATCATGTTGCCGCCGGGCTCCTGGATGGGTAAGCCGGCGCCGATGGCCGCGGCCATTGGCTCCTCGATCAGATACACTTCACGCGCCCCGGCCTGCATGGCGGAGTCGCGCACGGCGCGCTTTTCCACCTGCGTGATCCCGGACGGCACGCCGATGACGATGCGCGGGTGCACCAGGGTGCGGCGCCGGTGCACCTTGTTGATGAAGTAGTGCAGCATCTTCTCGGTGACATCGAAGTCAGCGATCACGCCGTCCTTGAGTGGGCGAATCGCAGTGATGTTGCCCGGCGTCCGGCCGAGCATGGCCTTCGCCTCGTGGCCCACCGCAAGCACCGAATGATCGGCCAGGTGAATGGCGACGATGGACGGCTCGTTCATCACGATGCCCTCGCCGCGCACATACACGAGGGTGTTGGCGGTGCCCAGATCGATGGCGAGGTCATTGGAGAAGAGCCCGGCGAGAAGGCTGATCAGCATGCAGCACCCACCTCGGGACCGTCGTTAATCATGACAGGGGAGACGCGCTGGCCAGTGTAGCATTCGATGCTCGGTGAGACAAGAAAACCCTCAGGCTTTTCGCCAACATGGACGTCACTGGCGCGACACGGCGGCGTGACACGACGCGGGGCTGACGCTGGGCCGGGAAAACGGGCACCATTTCGATTAGTTAGCGGCCAGGCGATCATCGAGAACGTCGCGGTCGACGGACGGCCGGGGCCGGGCCTTGATCGCAAGCTTCGCGCTCGCCGAGGCGGGGCGCGTGAGCGGATCGGAGTGAGACGGGGTGAGATGAGGCTGTGCGCGCAGAATCCTGGCCCTGGATATTCCTTGACACGAGGCGGCGCACCGGCTATCATCTGGATCGGTCGCAGGTTCACTCGGTTTCCGGATTCAAAGCGAACAGGAAGTCGCTGGGTTCGAGATCAACGCCGTGAGGACCTCAGGTCCCACGGCGTTTTCGTTTGTCCTTCAATTCTGGAGGACGGCCCCGTCATGGTGACGGGGTATCAGCGAGGCGAAAGCCTCAAGAGAAAGAGGTAGCAGACAGATGGCTCAGGGTCACGTGAAGTGGTTCAACGACGCGAAGGGGTACGGCTTTATCTCCCAAGAGGACGGCGAGGACGTGTTCGTGCATTTCAGCGCCATTCAGGCTCAGGGTTTCAAGAGCCTGGTCGAGGGAGACAAGGTCGAGTTCGAGGTCACCAAGGGGCCCAAGGGGCTCCAGGCCTCCAACGTCCGCAAGGTCTAGGGCGCCAGCAGCCCTCAGAGCAGGGGGCCCCGGCTAGGCCGGGGCCCCCTGCTCCCTCCTTCTCATACCTGCCCGTAAACCGAGTCGGCTTGGCAGCGTCGCCCCCTTCGGGGTTCGGGGTGTTGACCGGAGCCCTCCAGACCCCCAAAACAGCCTTGACAGCAGTTTCGGGCCTTTGCTAATCTGCTCGCCGGATTGGGTGACGTGGAAGTGCCGCTTGGTCCGTACGTGACAGAGGAACCGAGTGTAAGAGGTAGTGGCGCCCGAGGACTCCAGTCCTCGACGGCGCTTTTTTTATTCCCCCCGATCCTGGGGGACCCCCGGCCATGGTGGCCTGGGGATTACACGGACGGCTCATCCCCGTCCTAAGGAGAGAGGGAACAGACGTATGGCACAGGGTACGGTCAAGTGGTTCAACGACGCAAAGGGGTATGGCTTCATCCAGGTAGAGGGCGGGGAGGATGTCTTCGTCCACTACAGCGCCATCCAGGCGCAGGGCTTCAAGAGTCTAGCGGAGGGTGACAAGGTGGAATTCGAGGTGACAAAGGGGCCGAAGGGGCTGCAGGCGTCCAACGTTCGCAAGAGCGTGTAGGCTCGTCGCTGGACCACTTGACGGCCCGCCGGGCTTTCCGGCGGGCCGTTTCATTTCCCGACCGGACATACCCGAGAACGCCTACCAGGAAAAAAGAAAGCCCCGACGATATTGCGGCAGCGCCTGCCGCCCCGCTGGTGAAGGGCGGGATCGTCGGGGCCGGTGGCTCCTGGGTCCTCCAGGCCCACCTGCTACTTCTTGCTTCGGGGCCTTAGGAGGTGACCACCTCACAGATCACCGTAGGGGTACACATCGGCTGGATCACCTCCCTTTCTCGGCGCGGCCCGGAACGGGGCCCAGGAACCCACCACCTCGGCCCAGACGCCGACTCCCGGCCCGAGGCTCGGTCACGCTGCCTGAGGCGGGATTGCCCCAGGGAACGCTGAAAGAGCCTGTGTGCACTCTGACCGAATTCCCCTCATCCTACATGACCCTGGGCCGGCTGAAAAGAAGGTTTTTTTCACCCCAGCGTGATCCGGCCTGCATTCTTCTCGATGATCTCCTTGCCCGTCCGCTTTCCCGAGGTCGTGCGCCCGCTTGACCAGGCCGTGGGCCTCCCGGTAGGCGATGATCTTCTGAGCCACCCCGGCGCCGACCCCGTCGAGCCTCATCAGCTCGGTCCTGGACGCCAGTCCTGCTCGGCACCTCCGCCCCTGCGCAGATACTCAGCCCACTCCCACGGGAGCAGCGACTGCTTCTTCGAGTTGCAGTCCTTGCAGGCCGGCACCGTGTTCCCGCGCACGGAGCGCCCGCCGCGGATCAGCGGCACGACGTGATCCATGGTGA
>WNGA01000309.1_pt1 | contig 70301 bp, 65 predicted proteins | sample 5400061 | NCBI WGS metagenome assembly WNGA01 (sample SAMN13153366, study PRJNA577476) | soil metagenome | isolation source: 100 cm soil or saprolite under grassland replicate 2 | place: USA:California | collected 2016-06-15
GAGCGCGGTAGGCTCGGCGTGAGCATCGGCGGTTGTTCCTTTAGCGGGGAATGGGCCGCCGATGCTCGCCTGCTTGGCTGCACCAGGCAAGCCGGTCAACTCAGCCGGCCCATCACCACCGAAATCACGAAACACGAGTCTGAACGCTTCAGCTTCTATCCGATGGGCCTTCGCGGTGCGGTGGAGCGCTTCCACTATGGGAGGGCCGCCCCATTGGTCGGTAGGCTCGAATCGCCAGTCGTCAATCACCACCTCTCTCACTTGAATCCATCGCTCATCCATATCATCGATCAACCTCCACCGCCCAGACTGCGGCTCCGTCCCAGGATCGTCACCGCTCATGACCTGGTAGTCCTCCACGAAGCGACGCAGAGCCATCAGTCATCGCCGTTAAGCTCATTGGCTATTGCCAACGAGAGGGCTATGTCGTCGGCTGATGTCATCGTCTGTGTTTCACATGCCACTCGGAACGATGTGGCTCGCGTGCTCAACGTCGAGAACGAGCGTCTCGTCGTTATCTATCCTGGAGTCGATACGCAGCTATTCAGTCCTTGGATCTGGAGGACAGACGGCTTGCTGACCTTCAAGGTCAACGGATTCGTGGCGGCGCCAAATCCACCGATGCTACTTGCTCGGCACAATTGGGAGATCCACTATATCCGGCTAGTACTTAGCGGCGTGATCACCGAGCAGTCCCTCGAGATCGGTTGCGGTTTCGGGCGCCTCTCGCCGATCTTCGCGGAGTTCTCTCGCGGTCACACCGCCGTCGACATCAACCAGGACGCGCTGACAACCGCACGGCCCACACCTGGCACCGACCATTGGAGTTCTACGCTGAAGCATTTGCGCCAATGACACTGGAGTGGGAATCCTATATTGGGGAGATCGATCGCATGCCTGGCATGGAGACCCCTGGCCGGGTGATGTTGTTCCGGGACAGGGCTGCCCCCTCACCGTGTTGAGCTCCCTCGCGGAGCTGCCGACCGGCGAGGGCACGTGCGGAAGGGGTCGCGGGACGGCTCGACGCCCGTGGACCGGGCGACCAGCCCGAGCTTGTTGCCGTAGCGCCCCACGGCGAGGTTGGCGATCGCGACCAGCTGGCGGTACAGCGGGAAGACCAGCGGACGGGAGAGCAGCCGCATCAGCGCTCCGGGCTGGTGCCGGTAGTACATCAGGTAGCGGTCGACACTGACCTGGAAGCCGGCGGCCTCCAGCTCGCGACGGACCGCCGCGGGGCGCAGCCGCCGCACGGCGTTGCCGGCCTCCTCCTCGTCGGCGGACAGCCCCAGCAGCACGGCCACCCTGGTCAGCGCGGCGTCGGCTGGCTCGTTGACGCTGACGGCGCGGCTGGCCACGCGGGCGAGCTCGCGGATGCCGACCATCGGGTCGGCCAGGTGGTGCAGGCCGTCGTGGACGTAGGCGATGTCCACCGCGTGGTCGCGGAGCGGCAGCCGTTCGACGTCGCCGACCACGGTCAGGTAGTCGAGGCCGAAGCGCTCGGCCCGGGCCCTGGCACGGCGGGCGGCGCCCTCGGAGATGTCGAGGGCAAGGACCCGGGCGCCGCGCCGGGCCAGGAACTCGGCCTCCATGCCGCTGCCGCAGCAGGCGTCGACCACGGTCGCGCCACGCAGCGACGGCAGGCGCGCCAGGCCGCGGCCGAGCTTGCTCGAGAGCAGCCAGCGGTGCGCCCGCGGCGTGCCGTGGGGCCGGCTGGTCTCGAACTCCTCGGCCACGGAGCGGTCGAACCAGCCGGCCTGGCGGTGCTTGTGCCCGCCGGCGTGGTCCAGTTCGTCATGGGCCGCCCGCGGGTCGAGGCCGGGCGGCAGCAGGATGGGGATGCCGCCCCTGACGGGGTATCGCGCCCCGCAGCCGCCGCAGGCCAGCGTCCGTTCCGGCGCCTGCCCGTCGCCGTCGAGCCCGAGCAGGTCGCCCTCCAGGCAGGCCGGGCACGCCAGCAGGGCGTGTAGCTCGTCCGTCATGGTCCTCCCCGGTGCTCCAGCTCGTAGAGCTTGGCGTTGATGGTCACCTCGTAGTAGGCCATCAGCAGGCAGAAGACGAACCCGGGGCGGCCGTCGAGGAAACCGCGGCGCAGCACGTACCAAACGACGAACCGCAGCGCCGGCCGCATCGGCAGCCGCACCCAGATGCGGCGCAGCGCCCGCTTGCGGCGGAAGGGGTCCAGCCGCAGCAGCCCGAGCGGCCCCACGCCGACGGGCGCGGCGCGGAACTTGCGGTACAGGTGCGCCTCCCAGGTGGCGTACTTGTTGTGGCGGTCGAGCCAGGCCGTCATGCCGCGGTCATCGTCGTGGAGCAGCGGGCTGCGGAGGAAGCCGAGCCTGCCCTGGAGCACGACGTGCTCGTGGATCTCGTTGTCGCCGGTGCCGGGCAGGTCGGTCAGCCCGAGGTCCTCGAACCTGGCCAGGCGGTGCCGGAAGAGGCGCACGTTCCAGTTCGGGCGGAAGCAGCGCAGCGACCGGCCCATGAAGGCCAGCTCTCTATCCAGGCAGTAGCCGTCCGCCCGCGGGTCGCGGAGGCTGGCCTCGATCTCCCGCCTGAGCGCCGGCGTCACCCGCTCGTCCGCGTCCAGCAGCAGCACCCACTCGTTCTTGAGGTCCAGGTTGTCGAGGGCCCAGTTCTTCTTCTTCGGCCCATGGCCGGGATAGTCGAACTGCACGACCTCGGCCCCGGCGTCCCGCGCGACGCGGACAGTGCCGTCGGTCGAGTGCGAGTCGACCACGATGACCTCGCTGGCCCAGTGCACGCTCCGCAGGGCGGCGGGCAGGTTGGCCTCCTCGTTGCGCGTCGGGATGATCACCGAGAGGTCGGCCATGGTCTCCGTCACTGGGCCGCTCCTCCCGCCTGGACGTACATGCGCTCCAGCGCCGGCGCGACCGCCTCCCAGTCGAAGACCGACCGGACCAGGGCGCGGGCCTTGCCTCCGGCCGCCGCACGGAGCGCCCGGTCCTCCAGCAGGCGGGCGATGGCGTCCGAGAGGGCGGGGGCCTCCAGCGGCACGATCAGCCCAGCTCCCGCGGCGGCGATCTCGCGGTGGATGGCGACGCCCTGCGTCACGACGACCGGGAGGCCGACCGCCATCGCCTCCACGACCGAGACGCCGAAGTTCTCGTCCTCGGACGGCAGCACGAAGACGGCGGAGTGCTGGAGCAGGGCCGCCTTGCGCTCGCCGGCGACCAAGCCCGGCATGCAGACCCGCCGGTCGAGGCCGAGCCGCCCGAGCCGGGCACGCAGTCGTGGGCCCTCGCCGTCGTCGGGTCCGGCGATGACGAGGTGCGCGTCCGGGTGCGCCGCGGCCACCTTCGCGAAGGCCTCCACCAGCAGGTCCAGGCGCTTCTTGACGGCCAGACGGCCGAGGTAGGTCACCAGCGGCCGCCCCGCGAGCTGCGGCTGCCACTCGAGGAGCAACTCGGCGCCGCGCGGGCGCTGCAGCTCCGCGGCATCGACGCCGAGCGGCACGACGAACCCCGGCACGCCGAGGCCGAGCGGCTCGACGTGCTCGCGCTCCATGGTGGAGGTGAAGTGCAGGCCGGCGGCTCCGGCGATGTTGCGCCGCTCGAGCAGGGCCGTGTAGACGTCTTTGCGCCAGCGGTGCCGTGACCGGTGGTAGGGGTCCAGCACGCCGTGCGGGCGCAGGATATACGGCAGGGAGTGCTCGCGGCAGTAGTGCCCCGCGGCCTGCGTGTGGAACAGGTACAGGCTATGGACGTGCACGACGTCGAACTCCCGCACCCGTCGCCGCAGCGCCGCCGCGAGGCCGGTCGACGCCGCGTACGGCCGCGGCCAGTGCACCCTGAAGAACGTCGTGGCGATCCCGCGCCAATCGATCTGCATTGCCGTCGGCACCTGCAGCCGGCGCGGCCCGTCGACGTCGGTGGTGAAGATCTCGACGTGGTGCCCCCGTGCGGTGAGCGCGCACGCCATCTCGGGGGCGACAGCGCTCGGCCCGCCGTAGCGTGGCGCCAGGCTTGCGATGACGTGCAGCACCTTCATGTGATTGGCCCCTTGGCGGCCGTCGCGGTGAGCGCCTCCGCCCACACCTTCAGGGCGTAGATCGACCATGGCCGGATCCACTCCGCCCTGCCCTCCAGGAACCGGTCCCAGACTTCGGCGACCGCGGTGTGATCGAGCAGGTCCGCGACGGGCCCGCCGAAGCCGGGGTCGAGCAGCGCGGCCTCGAGCCGCCCGCGCAGCACCCCGCGCAACCAGACCGCGAGCGGCAGTGTGAAGCCTCGTTTCGGCCGCCGCGCGATCTCCGCGGGCAGCAGGTCGGCGACGGCCTCCACCAGCAGCGATTTGGGAGTCGTCCCGCGTGTCTTCAGCTCACCGGGCAGACCGGCCACCAGCTCGACCAGTTCGTGGTCGAGGAATGGGACACGGACCTCGAGGCCGTGGGCCATGCTCATGACGTCGGTGTCCCGCAGCAGGACGTTGCGCAGATAGCGATCGAGCTCCAGGTAGCTCACCCGGTTGGTGTGGTCGTCGCAGGGCGACAGGGGCTCGCCCTGATGGGCGGCGGGTGGCCGGCATCCTCCGAGCAGGCGCGCGACGGCCCCTGGACTGAACAGCTCGCGCCGCAGCCCCACGGCCGACAGGCCAGGCTCCCGCGCCGCCAGCCATCTGGCCAGCTTGCGGGCCCGGTCGGTGTCGCGCAGGACGCGCAGGGCCAGGCCGGACGCGAGTGGGCGGGCGGGGATCGGCAGCAGTCGCCGCAGCCGCTCGAGCCGCGGGACAATCCGGAAGGTATCGTAGCCCGCGAACAGCTCGTCACCGCCCATGCCAGAGAGCGCCACGGTCAGGCCCGCCGCCCGTGCCTGTCCGCTGACGATGTAGGTGTTCACCCCGTCGAAGGTAGGTTGGTCCATGGCCGCCAGCGCCTGTGGCACCTGCGTGAGCACCTCGGCCTCCTCGAGCACGATCTGCGTGTGCTCGCTACCGAAGCGATCGGCCACCAGGCGGATGTACCGCTCCTCGGAGTAGCGCTGCTGCGGGAAAACCACGGACACGGTGTGCGGAGGGGAGCCGGCGGCAGCGACCAGCGCGACCAGCGTGGAGGAATCGATCCCGCCACTCAGGAATACCCCGAGCGGAACATCGCTCACCAGGTGCCTGCGCACGGCGTCCTCCAGCGTGGCGCGGACCCGCTCCGCCGCCTCCCGCCCGGTCACGTGGCGGGAGCGCGCGAAGCGGTCCGCCAGCGACCAGTACTGGACCAGCCGGAGTTTGCCGTCTCCCCAGATGCCGTAGTGGCCCGCTGGCAGCGCCAGGACCCCGGCGACGATGGTGTCCGGCTCCGGCACAGCGCCCAGAGAGAGGTAGGAGGCAACGCCGCCGGGTGCCAGACTGGGAGCGGCCAGACCACTTGCCAGCAACCCGCGGATCTCTGAGGCGAACAGCAGCTCCGCCTGCCGCTCCAGGTAGTAGAGCTGCTTGATGCCAAGCCGGTCGCGGGCGAGGACGAGCCGCCCGCCGGGCGCGTCCCAGACAGCGATGGCGAACATGCCGCGAAGGCGGTTGAAGCACGCCGTACCCCATTCGTCGTACGCGGCCAGGACGACCTCGGTGTCGGACCGGCCGCGGAAGCGGTGACCCCTGGCGCGCAGTTCGGCGCGGATCTCGTTGACGTTGTAGATCTCGCCGTTGAGGCACAGCCGGCTGCCGCTGCCGGGGCTGGTCATCGGCTGGTGACCGCGCGGGCTCAGGTCCTGGATCGCCAGCCGCCGAGCGCACAGGCCAACCGCGCCCGCCGGCACGGCGAGCAGCTCGGTGCCGCCGTCGTCGGGGCCGCGGTGCACCATGCTGGCCTCCATGGCCTCGAGCGGCCCGCGCAAGGCCTGGGAATCGCCGTCGCTCCACGCGATGCCAGCGATCCCGCACATCAGTCCGCTCCCAGCAGCACGCGGCGGATGCGCCGGCCGAAGACCGCCTCGCGATACCGCTCCTGGAAGGCATCGGCGGCGGCGCGGCTCATTCGCAGCCAGCAGGCGCGGTCGTTGAGCAGAACGCAGATGGCGTCGGCGAGCTGGTCGACATCGCCGGGGTCCACGGCGATCCCGGTGACGCCGGGATCGACGACCTCGGCGGTTGCCGTCCCGGAGGCGATCACGCACGGCAGCCCGTGCGCCATCGCCTCCAGGTACACCAGGCCGAAGCCCTCCTGGACGCTGGGGAGCGCGAACACGTCCGAGGTGGCGTACAGGCGCTTCAGGGCGGCGTCGTCGACGCTTCCGAGGAAGCGCACCCGCTCCGCGACGCCGAGGGTCCTGGCAATCCGCTCCAGCCGGGGCCGGTCGGTCCCGTCACCGACGATCCGCAGGGTCGCGCCGGAGACCTGCTCCAGGACGCGCGGGAAGGCCGCGAGCACTCGGTCGACACCCTTCTCCTGCTCGTCGTCCTGCAGGCGGGAGACGGTCAGCACCATCGCGTGGCCGGTGGGGTCGCTCCTGGCGACCACTCCGTCCGCCCAGCCGTCGGACAGGCCGGCCGGCACGATCTCGATCGGGGCGTGGCTCGAGCCGTGCGCGGCGTGGACGGTGCCAGCCACGAAGCCCGTGAGCGCGACCATACGCGTGCAGCTGCGCAGCGCGAGCTGGCGCAGCCACGACAGACTCCGCCACACCTCCCTCCCGTGGATGAACAGCACCGTGCGGGCGCCGGGCCGGAGCCAGCGGATAACCGTATGCAGCCGCGCGATGTTGACGTGGGTGTACACGATCACGTCGGGTCGAGCCAGCACCGCCGCCCGCAATGACCGCAGCGCGAAGCGGATCGGGTTCCTCACGACGACGAGCTTGCGATGCGGCTGGGACGCCTCCACGAAATACTCCCGCGGCGGGTGGCGCGAGATTGTCTGGACCTCGAAGCCCTCCTCCTCGCCCTGGCCGAGCGCCCGCTGCAGCAGCAGCTCGACCCGCCCGATGCCGCCGGGCGCGCCCTGCTGCAGGATCAGGGTCCTGGCGCGCGCGCCCTCCTGCCCGCCTCGGGCCCTGGCGCGCTGACCGCGTATGCCTTCCCGCCGCCGGCTCATGCCGGCCACCCTTTACCGGCTCGCAGCCTCGGTGACCGGGCGGAGGCGAGACATGCCGCGACGATGCCGTCAGCGCAGGCTTCGATGCTGTACCTGCTCACGAGCTGGCGGCTGCGAGCGCCGAACGTCTGGCGGAGCTTCGGGTCGCCAGCGAGCACCTTCATCGCCCAGGCGAGATCTTGGGTGTCGCGGTGAGAGACCGAGAACCCGTTCCAGCCCTGGCGCACAAGGTCCTGGCCGCAGCCGACCTTGTCGCTGACGATCACCGGCAGCGAGAAGTTCATGGCCTCGTTCACCACCAGTCCCCAGGTCTCATGCATGCCCGACGGGAGCACGAAGACGTCCGCCGCCGTGTACGCGGCCGGCAGCTCCGTCTGGTTGAGGAACCCGACCATCCGGACGCCGGGGATCCCGTCGCGGCGCACGAGCTGCTCAGCCTCAGGTCGCAGCGGGCCGTCGCCGACCATCAGCAGCCAGCACGGCTGCTGCCGGCGTACCTCGGCGAACGCCTCGATGAGGGCGAGTGGCCGCTTCTTCTCGATGAGCTTGCCGCAGAAGAGCATGACCGGGGCGTCATCGGTGATGCCGAACGAGGCCCGCAGGGCCGTGCGCGATGGCGCCAGCTCCTCGGCTCGCTCCTGGAAGAACGCGTTGTCGACGCAGTAGCGCGCCGGGAAGAGCCGCTCGTCCGGCATGCCATAACGCTGGAAGTACCTTCGGTTCTGCTCGCCGATGTAGAGCCCGGAGGCAAGCCCGAACAGAGCTCGCAGCGCGACCTGCTTGAGGACCCGCTTCCGCCACGGCCTGCCGTGAAGCAGGGTCTGCTCCTCCCGGATGAGCGGGTGCGCGCCGCGAGCCCGCGCCGCCAGGACGCAGAGCCAGGTCGTCAAATGGGCGTACCCGTGCGTCCAGACGACCTCGTGCTCTGAGCGCAGCATCGATCGGACGATGTCCCAGTTGGGCCTGGTGAGGGACCCATGGTTGGGGGGCCGCTTGGCGCTCGGGAGCACCTTCCAGTGGTACCCGTCGAGCAACGGCGCGTCCCATCGGACCGTGCGCCCAAACCCGGGATCGTGGAACTCGGCCGCGGTCGCGTCGGAATAGAAATACACGGTCAGCTCCACCTCTGGTCTGGCGGAGAGCTGCCGGTACAGGGGGACGAAGTAGGGGATGGGGAACGCAACGAGGTGGGCGAGACGGACTGGCGCCATCACTGGTCACCTCCCGCTCGCTCCGGGTGCGGGGCCACCGCGTGCTCGACGGCCTGGCGCGGGTCGCGTCCGTCGAGGATCGCGGTGTACGCCTGACCGATCCGCTGCCGGTAGTGCCGCCAGGTGTACTGACGCTGGATCAGGCCGCGCCCGGCCGCGCCCATACTCCGTCGAACCTCCGGGTGGTCGTGGAGGAAGCGGATCCGCTCGCAGAGGCCGTCGACGTCACCCGCGGCGACGACGAGACCGTCGATGCCGTCCCTGACCACCGAGCCGCTGTTCGGGGTGGTGACGACCGGGAGCTCAGATGCCAGTGCCTCGTAGGTGACCAGCGCGGATCCTTCGGCGAGGGATGGGAGCACGAAGGCGTCGCTCTCCTGGAAGAAACGGTGGATCTCGTGTCGGGGGTGCGGCCCCGCGAACCGGTACATGCCTCTGTAGCGCTCGAGGAGCCGGCGGCCCTCCTTGTCGGCGGGCCCGACCAGCAGCAGTTCGGCACGCGGGAGGCTCAGGCGCCGCCACGCCTCCAGCAGGTCCGGCACGCCTTTGCGACGGCCGATCGTGCCGACGAACACGGCCCGGAAGACGTCGTCTGAGCGCCCGCCCGGCTCGCGTCTGAATGTTCCCGGGTCGACGCCGTAAGGGATCTTCAGGATGCGGTCCTCGGGCGTCCCCGCCTCCATCAGGCACGTCACCACGAAATCGGAGGGGACGAAAAGAAGATCGGCGAGCAGGCGCTCCTGCGCGATTCGCGGCCGAGGGCTCTCGCCCACCAGGCGCGTGAAGCGTTCGTGAGCGCTGGGAACGTCCAGGATCGTCCGCTTCCCTCTGCGCCTCGCGGCCTGGAAGGTCGCCAGCGCGGCGCCTTCGAAGGCGTGGACCAGGTCGATCCCCGACAACCCCGCAAGCCTCCGGCCGAGCTCCTCGTCGAACTGACAATGCGCCCATGTCTCCAGGTTGAGCCGCCCGCACCGCGGGAGCCGACCAGCGGACCGCGTGAAGCCCGTCGCGATCAGGTGATATCGCGGGATGCTGAGGATGCGAGCAGGGTCAAGATCGGGATGGCGCCGCCCGCGAAGCTCGCGCTCGACCCGACGCCTGGCCGCCGGCGGAAGCCACGCCCGCAGTCGAGGATCGGCGAGACCCCGTGCGGTGTCATACAGGCCGGTCGCGAAGTAGCGAAGGTGGCCGCTGCTCTGCGCCGCGACCGCCGTCTCATAGGCATGCTGATGAACGGGCTGGCTGACAAGCACGCTGCCGCCACCGAGCCTAGCTGCGCGCACCGCTCGCCTCCTCGCGTTCGACCGGAGCCTGCCGAGCGAGCGCTGGGACGCGCGCCAGCACGCCGGCGAACAGCCAGAAATAGACGTTCGTCGGGTCCATGTCGATGTACTGGCCCTTGAGGCTGTAGACGATGTTCCACAGCAGGACCACGGCGAGCGAGGCCCAGATCGCCCGCAGCCGATGGTCGGTGACGAGTCTCCGCTCCCGTAAGGTGCCGAGCGCCAGCGTCCCGACGATCAGCGTCACCAGCAGAAGCCCGGCCACGCCCAGCTCAAGGACCGCCTTGACGAACCAGCTCTCGTACCAGACGCCCTGTACGGCATTCAGGCGCCCCGAGCCCGCGGCCACATAGCGGCCCGCGTTGGTGTCGATCCCGGTGCCAAGGCCACCGACGGTGAGGCGGAGTGCCTCGCGGAAGCCCTTGAGGAAGACGTCGTGGAAATTCCCCAGGCCGAGCCGGGCGAGCCCGGTCGAGAGCCGACGCGGATCGAGGCCGACGAGCGCGATGGTGGTGACCAGGACCAGCACCAGCGTCGCCAGACGGCCGAACGGCAGGCGCCCCCCTCGCCGTTCCAGCACCAGCAGGAGCACAACCACCAGCGGGATCGACAGCAGCGCGCCGCGGGCGCCCGAGGCGAGCCCGGCGAGCAGGACCAACGCCCAGAGGCCAGCGCCTGCCACGGACCATCGAGTGCCGGCAAGGACGCCTTTCCACCACGCGTAGGTGACGGCAAGCATCGCCATGACGAAGGCGTAGTACTGGCTGACGAACGAGAAGGTGCTGGGGACACGCCGCAGCGCACCGCCGCCCTCGAAAGCCAGCTCCGCGAAGTCCTGAGTGGCCGCGGACGCAGCGACGCCGTACCAGCGATACACCTGGGCCGGGTGTCCTGAGTAGATGAGCACGGCCTCGGTCAGGCCCAGCAGGACCGGGACGACCGCCGCGATGCTCATCACCGCGAGGAGCCGGTCAAGGTCCCGCCGTTTCCGGACCAGGTGATAGCCGAGGACCCACAGCGGGAGATAGAAGAGCCAGACCTTGGCGCCGACGAGTCCCACCAGCCGGCTCGGCAGAGACGGGTTCAGGGCTTGCGCCAGCACCAGGGCCGACAGCAGCCCGAGCAGCACGGCGAGCGCACGGTTGAAGAGGATCCGCTGGCGGTTCGCCACGGCCCAGACCGCAAATCCCAGGTACGCCGGCAAGACGAACAGGAAATCCTTGAGCAGCACGGCGATCGTGGTGCGGGGATAGGATGCCAGGATTGGGACGCCAGAGAAGGGCAGGTACGCGAGCAGGCCGTACACCGCCCGCCGCCATTCGCAGATTCCCACTGCGAAGGCGCAGGCCATCACCAGTACCATGGCTGCCAGAAGGCCGTGGCTGGCGCCGACCGCCCAGCCGATCAGCACGGAGACGGCGGCACCGGCGACCACCATGTCACCCGAGCGTGCCGGGCCGCCCGCGAGCCTCATTTCGACAGTGCTCCCACGTTCGGGGCGTGCCGGTGGATGACCGGATGGCGGCCCATCTTCCTGGCGAAGTCCCAAAAGGCGGTGCTCCAGGCGATGTCGTCGGCGACCACCAGCGCTCCCTGCGCCAAATGCGGCCACACCGTGTTGAGCTCCCAGGTCATGTGCGGGTAGCTGTGGTCCGAGTCGTGGTAGAAAAGGTCGACCTGGCCAATCCGGTCCAGCAGGGGCCCCAGCTCATCGCGGATGTCACCGACGATCAGCGTCCAGCGCGCTTTGAAGGCGGGCGGTACCAGCAGTCCGATCGGCAGGCCGGGACGCAGTGCGGAGCCCGGCCCCGCCTGGCTGAACCTGCCTTCCTCGGCCGGCAGGTCGATCGAGTAGAGCTGCCCGAGGCCGTTGCGGTCGAGCGCCTGCAGCAGCATGGCGCTGTCCCATCCGGTGAAGCAGCCCGTTTCGACCACAACAGCCGGTCGCGCGAGCCGCGCCGCGGCGTAGAGCAACAGCGCCCGGCCATACCCCGTCCCCTGCAGGTTCATCTGGGCAAGCAGCCGGTTGCGCCCGGTCAGCTCCGGGCGGAGAGGCGACTGTGCCCGCGCCTGGGCGCTGTCGACCGCGTCCGCAAGCTCGTCGGAGTCGCGCAGCTCGTCCATGAGACGGTCGATCTCCTCGCGACCGGCGACCGCCCGCTGGGGGAGCAGCTTGCGCAGGCAGGCCTCATCCCCGCCACCGATGGTGTGCCGCAGGAGCCTCCACACCAGATCCCTCGGAGCCCGCGCTCCGCTCGGCCACGCGGTGCCCAGGCGCATCAGCGCGTCCCCTCGCCAGCGTTGCCCGCGCCGCTGGGAAGACGACCGGCGCGGATCAGCCAGGCCCCCTTCCTGCCCGGCGCCGGCGAAGGCAGCGCCGACGGGCCCAGCGCCCTGATCGCCCGCCGCGCCATCCAGGCGGTGCTCACCGCGTAGGCGAGCAGCGACGTCAGCGCCGCGCCCATGAGCCCGAGCAGGGGCAGCAGGGCGGCCAGCCCAACCACGGTCGTCCCGAGGGCGAGCAACTCGGCCGCACCGGCGTCCAGGGGTCGGCCGACCGCCCGCAGGATGGCGCCGAGCACCCGGTTGGTGCTCAGCAGCACCGCGGCCACCAGGAGCACCCGGGCGAACGGTACCGCGGCCCCATAGGCGCCGCCGAAGAACAGGGCGATGAGCTGCGGCAGTACCGCGAAGACGGGGACAGTCACCGCAACCGATCCCAGCAGCGTCGCCGCCACGGTCCGCCAGGCGCTCCGCGCCCGTGCCGCTCCCGGAGGCAGCCGCGCCACGGCCGGCAGGACGACCAGCGATGCCGAGGCGCCGACCAGGCCCGTGACCGAGGTGAGCGTCACCGCGATGACGTACAGACCCAGGCTCGCCGGCGCCAGGAAGACGGAGATGAGCAGCTGGTCCAGCCGCTCGTTCAAGGTTCCGGCGAGCGTGCCGCCATGGCTGCGGACACCAAAGGACACAAGCGATCGGACCGTGCTCGCCTCGACCCGCGGCTGGAGGTCGACGGTGCGGAGCCAGCAGGCGAAGGCGACCATGAGCACGGTGAGGTGGGCGGCGATGTAGACCAGCACCGCCGAGCGGGCCGTGAGGCTCCCCAACACGGCCAGCGCCGCCACCCCAGCCGCCGACAGGGCGACGACCAGCAGGCGCAGGCCCTGGAACCAGGCGTGGCGGCAGATCCCGTTGAGGGCGGCCATCAGGTACGTGGCCGCGAGGTAGGTAGGGATGTACAGCAGGAACAGGTAGGCGCTGCCGGTGGTGGCTCCCTGGTGGTGCGCCGTGGTGAAGGACACCGTGATGAAGCCGGCCGCGACAAGCACCGCCGATTGCGGAACACAGAGCGCCAAACCGCTGCCGAGCACCGTGCCGGGCCTGCTGCCGGCTCGGGCGGTGTGGTAGGTGATGCCGTCGCCCACCCCGAGGCTGCCGATTGCGGCCAGGAGCCCCGGCCAGAGCATCACCGCGGCGAGCTCGCCACGGCCGTGCGGGCCGAGCGCTCGCGCCAGCATGACCCCGCTGGCGACGTTCAGCGCCTGGATCGCCGCGGAGGCGGCAAAGCTGAGGCTGAGCGGGCGCCGGCCGGCGGTGCTTCGCATCCTCACAAGCCAGGAGACAGCGCGGCTCATGCTTCGACCGCCACCGCGACGGCCTCGATGCGCTGGTCGGCGGCTCGCTGGGTCATCTCGGCGACAGGACCCAATGATTCGCCGCGATGTTCGCGACCCGGTATGCGGGCGCGAGCGCATGCACCTCGGCCAGCATGCCGCCGCTGGTCAGCTCGACGACGACCGTGGGCCGGACGCTCGCGAGCATCCCGCCGGCTCCCCGCAGCACGTCCAGCTCCGCTCCCTCGACGTCGACCTTGACGACGTCCGGCGCCGGGATCGCCAGCATCGCGTCGTCGGCGCGCGCGCACCGCACCGGGATCGACGGGCGGCCGCCCCGGACCAGCGACCCCATCAGGCTGGAGGCGCCGGTGTGGAGCGACGCGGTGCCGCTGACCGCGGCCAGGGCGACGGGGTGGACGCGGACGTTGGTCGCGTGGTTGAGCACGAGCGAGGCCTCCAGGCGGACCCGGTTGGGCGGGAACGGCTCGAAGGCCTCCACGCGACCGGCGCTTGTCACCAGGCGGGCGGCGAGCAGGCTGAAGAAGCCGATGTGCGCGCCGACGTCCCAGAACGTCATCCCCGGGCGGAGGAGGTCGGCGAGCGCCTCCTGGACGTGCCGCTCGTGCACGCCGGTCCAGTAGTACTTCTCCGACCGGGGAAGGATCGGCACCCGCAGCCCCGCTCCCGGCCCCGAGCGGACCTCGACGGCGACCTCCCGATCCGGCAGGGCCGCGTTGACGACGGGACGCAGCAGGCGGGTCGTCCGCGCGCCACTGCGCAGCCGCCGCGCGATGAACGCGGGAGTGTGGTCCAGGACGCTGACGATGCGCCCAGTCCGCGCCATCACGCCCACACCCGGTCCCGGTCGAACCACGGCACGGCGACCGCCTCCACCAGCGCCTCCAGACCGGCGAGCGCCTGGTCCGCGCGGAGGGCCGTGCGGGCGTGCCGCCTGCCGGCGTCGCCGAGCAGCTCCTGCATGGCGCGGTCGGAGGCCAGGTCGCGCACTGCCTCCAGCAGCAGGTCCGGCCGGTCTGGCGGCACCAGCACGCCCGTGCCGGTGTCGCGGATCTCCCTGGCCGTCTCGCTGAGCGGCGACACCGACGCCACCACGGGGCGGCCGGCCGCGAAGTAGGAGGTGAGCTTGCCTGGCAGGGACATGTTGGTCACCGAGGCGCGCTGGTTGACCAGCAGCAGGTCGGCGGCGGCGAGCACGCTGGAGAAGATCTGCACCGGCTGGATCGGCAGGAAGCGCAGGTTGGACAGCCGGTAGCGCCGCGCCAGGTCGACGAGCTCTGGGCGCTGGCTGCCGTCGCCCATCAGCACGAACAGCAGGGCCGGGTCGGCCTGGAGAGCGAGGCGGGCGCACTCGACGACGTTGGCGAGGCCCTGCTTGAGGCCCATGTTGCCGGCGTGCAGGCAGATCATCCCATCCTGGGGCAGGTCCAGGCGCCGGCGCACCGTGGCCCGGTCGAGCATGGGGTCGTCGATGTGCGTCCAGTTGCGGACCCGCCGGATGCGGCCGGGGTCGACCCCCAGGGACTCCAGGTACGGGCGGAACCCCTCGGCGATGACACCGACCGCGGCGGCGCCGCGCGCCGCCCAGCCTTCGGCCGCGGCGACCAGGCCCGCGGCGCGCCGGCCGTCGTCGACGCCGCTCTGGCAGGCCGCCGGCGCCGTCAGGTCCTGGAAGATCAGCACGTAGGGCACGCGGAACTGGCGCGCCACGACACGGGCGACGATGCCGCCGCCCAGGGCCGGAACCACCCCGACCACCACGTCGGGTCGCGGCGCCGCCAGGGCGCTGAGCCCCCCGAGCAGGAAGCTCCCTTCGTGCAGGCCGCGCCGCAGCAGCGACTGCCGCTGGGAGACATAGCCCCGCACGCGCCGCACCTGGACGCCTCCGCGCAGCTCGCGCGTGTACCACCTGCCGCGGTAGGGCGGGTGGATCCGCCACTGCGGGTAGCTCGGCATGCCGGTGACCACCGTGACCTCGTGGCCTCGCCCGGCGAGGTGCTCGGCGAACGCGCTGGTGTACGGCGCGATCCCGATCTCCTCCGGCGCGTAGGAGCTGCCGACGATCAGCGTCTTCACGCGCCACGCCTCCCGTCGACCGAAGATGCGCGGGGGCTGTCGAGCTCGGCGAGCGAGCCGGACCTGCGCTTGCGCGGCGCCGTGGGCAGATCGAGCCGATCCGACGATACGGGGCTTTCGTCGTGGTGATAGTAATAGTAGCCGCCGTACTGCGTCGGCTGCTGTCCCTCGGACACCGTGCTCGCGTTCAGGATCGTGCCGAACAGCGTGACACCGGCCTTGTCGCAGGCGGACCGGGCCGCCCCGACCTGATCGGTCGTGGTCGCGTCCGCGCGGGCGACCAGCAGCACGCCATCGGCGGATCGCGCCGCCACCATCGGATCGGTGACCGGCAGCAGCGGTGGGCAGTCGAGCAGGATGACCTCCGCGGTCCCGCGCAGCCACTGGATCAGCTCCGCCATGCGGCGCGAGGCGAGCAGCTCGGCCGGGTTGATGGGCAGCTGGCCTGCGGTGAGGACGGCGAGCGAGCCGGTGCCGACCTGTTGCAGCGCGTCGCGCGCGTCGGCCCGCTGCAGCAGCACCGTGGTGGTGCCGATCCGCTCCTGCAGCCGGAAGATCCGGTGCTGTGAGGGCCGGCGCAGGTCGGCGTCGACGATCACCACCCGGGTCCCGGCCTCCGCGAGCGCCAGGGCCAGGTTCGCGGTCACCGTCGACTTGCCGTCCGCCGCGCCCGGCGAGGTGATCACGCAGCAGATGCTCTCGCGGTCCACGCCGAGGAAGGAGAAATTGGTGCGGAGCTTGCGGAACGCCTCGGCGGCGGCGGAGCGCGGCTGGTCGCTGACCGCGGTCGGCACCTCGGTGGCGTTGAACGGGGGGATCGTGCCGACCACGGGAGCGCCCGCGGCGGCCTCCAGCCGCTCAGGGGACCTGACGGTGCGGTCGAGGAACTCACGCAGCACGGCGAGACCGATCCCCACCATGACGCCGAGCATCAGGCCCAGCGCGACGTTCAGGCGAGTCCGTGGCTTGACCGGCGCGCCGGGCCTCACCGGCGGCTCCACGAGGCTCACCCGCACCGTCGCGCCGCTCTGCAGCGTCCGCATCTGGTCGATGAACACCCGCGCCACGCTGTCGGTCAGCCGCTGCGCCCTGGTCCTGTCGGTGTCCTCGACGCTCAGCTTGATGAGCAGCGTGTCCGGGATCGCCGCGGCGTGCGTCCGCCGCTGCAGCGCGCCAGCGTCGATCGGCGCGGGCGTCGCCCGCAGCGCCGCCTGCGCGATCGGCCGCGACTGCAGCACCTGCACCAACGAGTCGACGAGCTGCTGCGACAGCAGGGCTCCCTCATACGCCGAGGCGGTGCCACCGGCCGGGTCGCTCTTGGCCAGCACCAGCAGCTTGGCGTCCGCCTGGTAGACGGGTGTGGCCGCCAGCGAGGTCAGCAGCGCGGCCGTCGCGCAGAGCACCGCGATCGCGGCGATCAGCTTCGCGTGCCTGCGGACGAGGTGGAGGTAGGTGCGCAGTCCCATGTGGCCGGGTGGTCTACGCCGGCGCGCCGGCGCGCCGGCGCCGGATCGCGAGCAGCAGGACCGCGCCGGCGAGGACCAGTCCCGCGCCGATGCCCACCTTCAGCAGCGCGTTGGCGCCGGTGAACGCCAGCGCACTCTCCTCGGCCTCCGTGGCCGCGGCGGCGGCCGCCGCGGTGACGCGCACCTCGACGGTGGCCAGGACGACCCCGTTCGAGGTGGCCGAAATGGTGTGCAGCCCTGGCTCAGCGTCCGCCGGCACCTTGAAGGTGGCGCTGAACGCGCCCTCGGCGTCCGCGGTCGTCGTGGCGACGACCACCGGTTCGCTGGCGAAGGTGAAGATCACGGTCGCGCCCGGTTCCGCTCCCTCGCCGGCCACGGTCAGCGTCCCGCCCGCCGCCACCACCGAGGAGCTGACTGTCAGCGCTTCGGGCTCCGCCGGGTAGGTCTGCGCCATCGCCGAAGTGGCGGCGCCGGCAATGGCCGCGAGCGCCAGCACGAACGTGCACACCGCTTTCCTCATGGTCCCCCCCTGCCTGGTACGTGGCGGCGGCCACCCGTGTCCTGCCTGTACCCACCAGCCGAAGAAACACCCAAACGCCTTGAGACCCTCGAACTAGACTTGGCAGCAACCGGCACCTTAGCGGATACGCACCGCTCGTTCAAGAACCCCCGCGCTCAGCGACCCTCGTCGAAGACCAGCCGGAAGGCCCGCGAGCGGTCGAGCGCACCCGACCACGACACGACCGCGCCCCGCTGTCGGAAGCCCCGCGGCAGCGACACGGGCCGCCAACCGCGCGGGACCCGCACCGACACCTCCAGCTGGTCGGGATGCACGGTCGGCTGCGGCCGCACCAGCAGCTGGTAGCTGGCGCGCCCATCCGCGACCTGCACGGCGTCCTTTCGCTGCAGGTCATACGCCAGCGTCACCGACCTGCCCGGCGGGATCACGACCTCCTGCGAGATGGCCAGGCCGCCCAGCTCCGACTGCGTCTCGGCGCCAACCCGGCGACCGTCGCGAGTCGCCCTGGTGAACCCGTAGCCGCCGGCCACGTAGAGCATCTGGAACTGGTTGTTCTCGCCCGCCCGGAAGCGACGGTCGTAGGGGCCGATGATGTAGCGGGGCAGGCCGTGCGCGGACGAGTCGTTGCGCAGCGTGATCGACGCGCTCGTCCTGGCCCCTCCGTCCGGCCCGAGGGTCACGTGGTAGCGCACGGTCCGCCGCAGGAATGCGTCCAGCTTGTTGCCGCCGGTGTTGATGGTCACCGGCATCAGGTAGTCGCCGGTCGCCGGCGCGGCCGTGCCGCCGCCGATGCCGAGGTCCAGCAGGGCCCGCTCGACGACCGGGTCGCCCGAGTACACCTGGAGGTGACGGCCTCTGGCCGCGACCGCGAGGGCGCGCACCAGCGCGTCCGGGTGCGCGCCGAGCGCGCGCTGGAACGCCGCGAAGGTGGCGAACGCGGTCTTCTCCAGGAAGGCGCGCCGGGCCTCGTTGTCGCGCACGTAGCGGACGTAGGCGTCGACCAGCGTCACCGCGGCGACGTTGCCGGCGTCCATGCGCAGCCCGTCGACGGTGACCGGCCCGCTGACGCGCAGGATCTCGGCCACCGCCAGCGGGTCGACCGCGATCATCCCGTCGACCCGCGTGCCGGTCGTGCGCCGGTACAGCTCCAGGACGATGCGGCCCACCGTCGGCAGATCGGGTGGGATGTTCACCGCCGACCAGGCTCTGTCGATGGAGAAGCGCCCATAGCGACGCGCGACCTCCGCCGGCAGCGGCACCCGCCCCGTGGTCCGGTAGTCGAGGGCGACGTAGGTCTCGACCCTGGTCAGGCGGGGTCCGCGCGGGCTGGACTCGAGCACGCCGTACTGGCCGATGAGGCCGCCGGTGCCGCGCTGCTCCGCCGGGTTCTGGAACGCGAGGAAGTAGCGGGCGGAGCCGGGCGGCCCGTACAGGGTGGCGGCCACGCGCAGCCCGTTGCCCGCCCTGGTCGCCACCTGGCTGGCGTGCTCGGCCTGGCTGAGGAAGCGGCTCCGGGGAGCCCGTCCGGCCAGCAGCGGCCCGGCGGCCCGGACGCGGGCGATGCCCTGGTCAAGGGTGCGGCCGAGGGCGAGCAGGGCGCTCGAGGTGCGAGAGATCATCGCGGCGCTCGGCGGCCGGGTCCGCAACGGCTCCAGCGACAGGGCGACGGCGCGGGTGGCGCGCACGACGTCGGTGGTGGAGGCGGTGATCGCGCGGGCGACGCGGACATCCCGCCCGACCAGCGGCACGGCGGCGAGCTGGCGCAGGGGCCACCGGCCCAGCCGCGCCCGCGCCGCCCCGGCATGCTCCTCGGCGCGCTCCAGCAGCGCCAGGCGCGCGGGCGCCGGGCCGGCGGTGAGCGTCGCCGCCCTGCCGAGCAGGTCCCGCGAGGCGAGAAGATCGGCCTGCACCGCGGACGCCGCCTGGCCCGCCCGCCACGCGACGGCCGCACCCACGGCAAGCACCAGCAGCACAGCGCAGAGCAGCAGCCACCGCCGTCGCACGTGCCCCCCCTTTTTGGTCACGGTATGGTGCCAGCCGGCGGCCCCGTGAGCGCCCTGTCGTCCGAAATCCGCCAGTGGCGGCAGGCGGGCGGCGCATCCGTGGCAGGCTGCTCGCGTTCAGAACACGATGCTCCATCCCTCGGCGTCGGCCTGCCCCTGGGTGTAGGCGACGCCATCCACCTTCAGGCCGTTGGGGTCCAGCAGCGTGATCAGCCCGCCGCGGTTGCCGAGCTGCACCGGCGCCGTGACCGGGACCCGGGCGCTGGGGTCGGCGGCGGCCCGGCGCACGAAGTGGTCCAGCTTGTCGGCCAGGTCGTTGTCGGGCCCGGGCGCGGTCGCCGGCATGGGCCGCATTGCCTGGCGGTCGAACAGGTTGGCGCGGATGAAGTGGATCTGGTAGGGCGGCGTGTCGGTGCCGCCCTCCGCACGGCGGTCGACCACGCTGCCCGCCAGCACCCCGTACCTTGCCAATGGCATCTGGCTCCTCCTCGACGCGCCTGGTCAGGCGCCAGTCTCGCCCGCGAGCCGCTCAAGGACGCGCAGGACCACGCTGTGGTCATCCTCTCCGAAGCCGTTCCAGCACGCGGCGCCGAACAACTGGTCGACCAGGGCGGTCAGCGGCAGCGCCACGCCCTGCGCTCGCGCCGCCGCGAGCGCCAGGCCCAGGTCCTTGTGCTGGAACGCGGCAGCGCCACCGCGCCGGAAGTCGTGGCCGAGCAGCTTGTCGCCCTTCACCTCCAGCACCCGGCTGCCGGCCAGCCCGCCCGCGAGGACCCCGAGCACCTGGCGCGGGTCGAGCCCGCCCCTGCGCGCCAGCACCAGCGCCTCGGACAGAGCGGTGAGGGTGGCGGCCACGACGATCTGGTTGCAGGCCTTGGCGAGCTGGCCGGCGCCCAGCGGCCCCAGATGGTGCACGGTGGTGCCCATCGCCTCGAGCAGCGGCCGCACGCGGGCGGCGTCGGCCGGCAGGCCGCCCACCATGATGCTCAGCGTCGCCCGCTCCGCGCCGACGTCCCCCCCGCTGACGGGCGCGTCGACCACCGCGACGCCCAGCGGCTCCAGTCGTTCGCCCAGGTCGCGGACCCCGTCAGGGGACACCGTCCCCATCACCACCAGCACGCTCCCCCGCCCCATGCCGGCCAGCAGGCCGTCCTGGGAGCGCAGGACCTCCTCGACCTCGGCCAGGTCGGGCAGCATCGTCAGCACCACGGGCACCGCCCGCGCCAGCTCGGCCGGTGTCCGCGCCACCGTGGCCCCCACCTCGGCAAGCTCGGCGGTGGGCGCCGGGCTGCGGTTCCAGACCACCATCCGGAAGCCGGCGGCGGCGAGGTTGCGCGCCATCGGACGGCCCATGGTGCCAAGCCCCACGAAGCCGGCGGGCTCCCGCTCGATCTGCTGGTTGGTCATCTGGCTGCTCCCGTGACGCTGACCCGGCGGATGGAGGCTACACTCGGCGCGTGAACCTTGGTCAGATCGGCATCTGGTGCGGCGGGGTGTGGCGTGTCGACGAGCACGCCGCCGAGGCGGGAGACGTCGCCGCCGAGCTGGAGCGGCTGGGCTACGGGACCTTGTGGCTGAGCGGCGGGTTCACGCCGGGGTTCACAGGCCGTTTCCGGATGCTGCTGGATGCCACCTCACGGATCAGCGTGGCCAGCGGCATCCTGAGCATCTGGCTCGCCAGCCCGGCCGAGGCGGCCAAGGGCTTCGCCGAGCTGGAGGCGGCCCATCCCGACCGCTTCCTGCTCGGCCTGGGCGTCAGCCACGCGCCCGCGGTGGAGAGCCGGGGCGAGTCCTACACCCGGCCCTACAGCCGGATGGTGCGCTACCTGGACGACCTGGACCGCCAGGAGCCTCTGGTGCCCGCCGACCGGCGCGTGCTCGCCGCGCTCGGACCGCGGATGCTGACACTGGCGGCGCGGCGGGCGGCGGGCGCGCACCCCTATTTCGTGCCGCCAGAGCACACCGCCCGGGCGCGCGAGATCCTCGGCGACGGCCCGCTGCTCGCCCCCGAGCAGGCCGTCGTCCTGGAGACCGACCCGGCGCTCGCGCGCCAGATCGCCCGCTCGCACACCGAGTACTACCTGTCGGCACCCAACTACACCAGCAACCTGCGGCGCCTGGGCTTCGGCGACGCCGACCTCGAAGGCGGGGGCAGCGACCGGCTCATCGACGCCGTGGTCGCCTGGGGTGACGTCGCCACCGTCGCCGAGCGGGTCAGGGAGCACCACCAGGCGGGCGCCGATCACGTCTGCGTGCAGGTGCTCACCGCGACGAGCGGCGAGGCCTTCCCGCGTGCGGAATACCGCGCGCTCGCCGAGGCGCTCCTGGCCAAATAGTGGAGTGGATGCACAGATGGCGACGACACTCAACCTGACGCCCGACGAGCTGCTGGCGACCACCCGCAGCGTCCGCAAGCGGCTCGACCTGACACGGCCGGTCGAGCGCGAGGTGCTGGAGGAGTGCCTGCGGCTGGCGCAGCAGGCGCCGACCTCCAGCTTCGCGCAGAACTGGCACTTCGTCGTCGTGACGGACGCCGGCGAGCGGGCGGCGATCGGCGAGCTGTGGCGGAGCGTGGCCGAGCGGTACCTCCAGCGGCGCGGCGCCGCGGCGGCGGCCGATCCGCATATCGCGCGCGTCGGCGCGGCCGTCGGCTACCTGGCCGAGCACATCCACGAGGTGCCGGTGCACGTCATCCCGTGTGTCGAGGGCAGGACCGACGGCAAGCCGGCCGCGGCGCAGGCCGGGCGGTGGGCGTCCATCATCCCCGCGGCGTGGAGCTTCATGCTCGCCGCCCGCGCCCGCGGCCTGGGTACCGTCTGGACGACCTTCCACCTGCAGCACGAGCGCCGCGTGGCGGAACTCCTCGGCATCCCCTACGACAAGGTGATGCAGGCGGCGCTCATCCCGGTGGCGTACACGACCGGCACCGACTTCAAGCCGGCCGTGCGCAACGCGCTCGACACGGTGGTCCACTGGGACCGCTGGTAGGCGCTCTCCGGCATGGTCCCCCGCGTCACCCGGTCGGGACGGGGCGGTCCTGCTTCAGGGCGTCGAACAGCGCCAGCGCCTTCGTGCGGTCCCAGCGCAGCACCGAGCCCGCACCCGCCACCGTCTCGCTGCCGGCGACCGGCACCGTGGTCGTGACACCGCCGCCGCCGCTCACCGCGCGCATCGCGAACGGGAAGCGGACCAGGTGGTTGATGTGGTCGCCGTCGTCCACGGCGATGGAATCGGTCCCGCGCAGCGCCAGCGGGATGCTCTTGAACGGGTTGAGCAGCACGCCAGGGCTGGTCGCCTTGTCGACCAGGGCGCCGAGGAACTCCTGCTGGCGCTCCACCCGGTCCAGGTCGCCGCGGGGCGAGGCCCGGGTGCGGACGTAGCCGAGCGCCTTGCCGCTGTCGAGGACCTGGCAGCCGGCGCGGAGGTTGAGGCCGGCCTTCGGGTCCCGCATGGCCTGGTCGACGCAGATGCGCACGCCGCCCACGGCGTCGACCGCGGTCGCGAACCCATCGAAGCCGACTTCCATGTAGTGGTCGATGCGGATCCCGGTGGCGTTCTCGACCGTCCGGGAGAGCAGCTTGGCCCCGCCGAAGGCGTACGCCGCGTTGAGCTTGTTCGACTTGTGCCCGGGGATGGGCACGTAGGAGTCGCGCGGCAGGCTCACCAGGGTCGGCGAGCCACCGCCGCGCGGCAGATGCAGCAGCATCATCGTGTCGGCGCGGCGCCCGGCGGCCTCCCCGGTCGCCAGCTCCTTCCTGCGCTCGCCGCTCAGCCCCGCGCGGCTGTCGGAGCCGACGATCAGCCAGTCGGTTCCGGGGGTGACCGCGGGCCGGCCGTCGTACTCGGAGAGGGCGTCCACCCGGTTGAGCCGCGTGTCCATCCAGACGAGCAGGCCGATCAGCAGCGCGAGCAGGACGGCGACCACCACGGTGATACGGCGTCCCCAGTGGCGCCGCCGCCGGGGGCGGGCGCCGACCTCGGGCGGCGGCCGCTCAGGCGTTCGGACGGGCCGGCCGAGCTCGTTCAGACGGTCCGACCACCCTTCGGGCAAGCGGCTCATCCGTCACCTCCACAACACCATTGGGCGACCACGATACCGGCCCCAGCCGTCGACCACCCGCGAGGAGATTCGATTGCGGCGCAATCGCCGCACGGCTGTGAGCTGACTCAGGGGGGTGCTCGACGTCGCCGGGTCGGCCTTCCTCGTCCTCAGCATCTCGGCCAGGTCGTCCGCGGGGACGGGCTCACCGAACAGGAAGCCATCTGGTGAGCTGCTGGCACCCGCTCGACGGCCGGGCTCTGGTAACGGATGGCGCCGTCGGCGCCGACCACCGTGAACACGTCGGCCGCCCTTGGGCACGGCGCTCAGGGTGACCTCGAGCTGCTTGTCCGCCAGGCTGCGGCGCAGCTCGATCTCGTCGAACCCGTCGCGCACGTTGATCCGCTCGACCCCGAGCCCGAGCCGCAGGATCTCGCGCTCCAAGCGCAAGATGCCGGCGGTGACGTCGGGTGGCGGTGCTGAACGACGTCGTGGTGCTGCCCAGGTTCCGGTAGGCGTGCCAGATCATCACCTGCACGGTGACGATGAGCAGGCCAAGGACCGGGGCGAGGACCCGCTGCCCCCAGGAGAGCCTGGGCCTCGCCGTTGGCTCGACATCGGGATGCCCGTGAAGCGGATGTCGCGCTTCACGAAGGGCTCCTGGACCGTGGCCGACTCGGTCGACATCGCGCCGAGCGTCTTCTGGTCGAAGGTGAGCGAGGCGCCCGTGTTGCGGTTGGAGAGCAGCCCGACCAGCTTGAGCACGGGCTTGCCGTTGGGCGGCGGCACGGGCGCCGGGCGCGGTGTCGCCGCCGCCGTGGTGGCCGTCGGCACCGTGGAACCGGCCGGCGTGCTCGAGGAGCACGCCGCCAGGACAGCGGCGAGCGCGACCGCGCAGATGACGGCACCTGCCGTGCGCTGCATGAGGTTCCCCCCTCCAGGATTGTGGGAATCGGCGGGATCGCTCCCTGCCACTTTGGATCGGCAAAAACGAGCCACTTCCAAATAGCCCGGTTGCACTATGGCCGGGCAGCGCGACCGGGCCGCCTGCTGGGCACCAGCGCTCCTGGCCGCTGTCGGAGAGCGCGCGCACCCGACCCGTGATGGGCTCCTCGAAGCTGGCCACCGTGCCGCCGACCAACCCTCCGCCACCCGCAGGCGGGCGACGAGCAGCACCCGGCGGCCGGCCGAAAGCGAGGCGAGCACGTGCTCGCCCGCGTGGCGGTCGCCGGTGCCCACCTCCTCTACGGAGAGTGGCTGCTACGAGCTGGGCGGTTCGGCTGGGCCGGGGCCCTTGGTCGGAGCGGCGTTCGTGCCGGCGGGATCGGCAGGCGCAAGTGCCGCGCTCATCGCGTGGATGGCCCGGGTGAGCTCCAGGATCTGGTTGGACAGACGCAGCAGCTCCTCGTTCTGCTGCTCCTCCTCCTGGACCGTCTGCCACTGATGGTCGGCCAGGACCTGGCGCTTCTCATCGGCGCGGTTCTGGCTGATCATCACGAACGTCGACAAAAAAATCGCCTCCAGCGACACGATCATCGTCAGCAACCCGAAGGGGTAGTGCTCGACCCTGAAGCCGATCCACGCCGCGAACCAGACCACGTGGATATACACGAACTGCATCGATCCGGCGAACCGCGTGATCGCGTCGGCGATACGGTTCTCAGCCTTCTGGGCCCGCTGCTGGGCGTGCTGGACCAGGGCTGGGTTGCTCGGCATGGGAAGCGCCCGAACGCTCATGCTGATGCTGTCCTCCTTCCGATCCCGGTCCGCCGCAGGCGGGCCGGGATCAGTGGTCCGTTTTGCAGGTTCGTGCGTCGACGCAACCTCGGCATCCGCACCTCATTACCCGCACGCAACAACCCAGAAGGGTAGCGTTCGGCACCGGCATCATCGCCGATCACCGTCAGCACCGGCACCCAGGGATCGGCCATAGGCCCTGGCGACGGCTCCGGCGCGCCTTGGCCGCGGGCGGCGGTGCCTGCGCTGTCCCTCCGCCGAGCGGGAAGCTCGATCAACCTGGGCATGAGCAGGGCGCGGGCGCCGGCGATCAGCTCCTTCTTGTCGTCGCCGCCGACGCTGCCCACCCAGGTGGTCTCGTCCGTCTCGCAGGGACGGACGGCCTCCAGGTAGTACCTGACGTCCTTGTCGTCCCGGAAGGGGCTGGAGCGGTCCAGCAGCTCCTCGAAGAGCAGCTTCGGGGACTCGATGCCGCCGACGGTGCCCGCCATCCTGAGCGGCACGCCGAGCCGCCTGCAGACGCGGGCGGCGATGTCCTGGCCCTTGTCGGGCGAGAAGCGGGCGAGCGTGATGCAGTACTTGTCCTTGTCGGCGCGAAAGTGGAAGTTCCGCGGGTCGACGCCGTTGTGGACGACGCCGACGCTGTGCCGCCTGACGCTCTCGCTCGCCCTTGCCATCTGCGGCTCGGAGATCCCGTTGAAGAAGACGCGGCCGCCGCCGTTGAAGCGCTGGTAGAACTCCGGGTGGTTGCGGAGGTCCCACTGCAGGGTGTGCAGCACGGGCGGACAGTCCGGGCCGAGCGCCGACAGCATGCTGGGCCCGACGACCTCGAGCGCGTCGTGGACGACGTCGATCGCTTCCACATTCCTGATGGTCTCGATCACGTCGCGCATGTGCGCCTGCGCGATGCCGACGACCTCCACGTACGGTGCGGCGATGCGCCTGAGCTGACCCTCTTGAAACGTCCAGACCCGTTCGTCGACCTCGATCGCGCTCTCCCCGACCGTGGCCAGCACGACCCTGTGGCCGAGCCGGCGCAGCTCCGGGATCAGGTGGAAGAGCAGATTCTCCGAGCCGCCATAGCTCGAGGGTGGCACGGGCAGCCAAGGGCCGGCGTTGACCAGCACCGTGAGGGTCATCGACGCTCCAGAGAAGGTAGAAGTCGGAGTAGAGGCGTGAAAGCATAGATCACCTCGGGAACCTCGAAGTGGAAATTCGCAACCGCCGGCTCGCGGCCCTGCGTGCGCGGGCGACGTGCGCACCACCGCCGAGAGGACGGCGTGGGCGACCTCGCGGCGGATTCGCCTTTGCCCAACGTTCCGGCAAGACTTCAGGCCCAGTCGGTCTGGAGGGAAGGGTCGCATGCGGCAACGTCCCGGGCGCGAGGTGCTGACCGCCTACGTCCGCGGGCACTCGCCCTGGCCATGGGCCGGATGGCAGTACGGCGCCGCGACGCCGCCGGAGCCCGACGAGAACCAGCTCGCCTCGCTGCAGTTCCGCAAGCCGGACGTGCAAGCGGTCATCAGCATCCTGGGACGGCGCAAGGCCAACGAGGACGACGAGGCGCTCCTGCTCGCGAGGGTCGACCTGCGCAGGGCATACCTGCGGCGGGCGAACCTGGAGCGGGCCAACCTCAGGAACTCGAGCCTGCGCGGCGTGCAGGGCCGCAACGCCCGGCTGCGGGGCGCCGTCCTGAAGCAGTCGGACCTCACCAGAGCGCTCCTCCAGGATGCCGATCTGCGTGAGGCCGACCTCCAGCGCGCCGACCTCAGCGGCGCGATGCTCATCGGCACGGACCTGCGCGGCGCGGCGCTCGAGGGCGCGGTCCTGCGCGGCGTCGTGGCCGACGGGTCGACCAGGTGGCCGGAGGGCTTCACACCACCCAACGCGTGACCGGGCTCAGCCGACCGGCCCGCTACCTCGCCGAGTGACAACGGCTCCCGTCAGCGCTTGGCGCCGAGCGGCGCCAGCTCGCGCGGGCGCAGCAGGGCCAGCAGGGTGCCGCCGCCCGGCTCGACCCGCACCCCGGCGAGCCCGCCCTTCCTGAGATCGACGCGCCCGCCGGTCAGGTCGAAGACGGTCTGGGAGAAGTCCGGCTCGTGGCCGACCAGCAGCACACGCTCGTCGGCGCCGTGGCGCCGCAGCAGCGCCAGCGCCTGATCGCGGTCGAAGCCGCCGCCGAGCGCCGGGACCTGCTCCGGCTGGATCCCGAGCGGCCGGCAGGCCAGCCTGGCGGTGTCGAGGGCACGCACGCGCGGGCTGGTGTAGCAGGCCGCGAAGCCGATGCCGAGCCGAGCCAGCGCCGCCCCGGCGGCCGTCGACTGCTGCTCGCCCTTGTCGGTCAGCTTGCGGTCGAAGTCCGAGCCGGAGCCTTGCTCCGCGTCACCGTGGCGCAGGAACCAGAGCTGCTGGGCCATGGCCGCGAGGGTAGCACGCCCCGGCGGCCTGACCGGTGCGGCGTAGGATCTGGGGGCGACGTCACCGGTGAAGGGAGCAGCGGCATGCCGCTCGTCGATGTCACGCTCGTGGAGGGCCGCGCGCCGGAGAAGATCCGTGACCTGATCGACCGGCTCACCGACGCGGTCGAGGAGGCGCTGGACGTGCCGCGCTCCAACATCCGCGTGATCGTCCGGGAGGTTCCCGCGGCCCACTGGGCGGCGGGTGGCCAGACCATCGCGGAGCGGGACTCCAGGTCCGTCGCCACCTGACGGTCCGCCGCGCGGCAAGGCCCCAGGGGGATCCACGGCCCACCCGCGCCCGCGCGGGAGGACGATCAGGCCGCGGCGACCGTCCGCCGCACGGCCTCGGCGAGCCGGTCGACCGTGGGGATGACGACGTCCTCGAGGTTGGCCGCGAACGGCAGCGGCACGCACGCACTCGCCACCCGCCTGATGGGAGCGTCGAGGTCGTAGAAGCCCTCCTCGGCGACGATCGCGGCGACCGTGCCGCCCCAGCCGCCCTGGTAGGGGTTCTCCTCGACGATCACCAGACGGCTGGTGCGCGCCACGCTGTCGAGCACCGCGCGCGCGTCCAGCGGGATCAGGCAGCGCAGGTCGATCACCTCGGCGGAGATGCCCTCGCCCCCCAGGCGCTCCGCCGCCTCCAGCGCCGTCCGGACCGTGGACGCGAGCGCGACCAGGGTGACGTCGTCGCCCCGCCGGCGCACCGTGGCGCTGCCGAGCGGCACCACGTGCCCGTCGGGAGGAGGCTCGCCCTTGGTGGCGAGCAGCCCCTTGTGCTCGAACATGATGACCGGATCGTCGCTGCGGATGGCGCTGGCCATCAGGCCGACCACGTCGTCGGGCGTCGAGGGGGCGGCGATCTTGAGGCCGGGGATCGCCAGCGGCCAGTTCTCCACCGCCTGCGAGTGCTGCGCGCCGAAGCCGAGCCCCCCGCCGTTGGCGGTGCGGATCACCAACGGCACGGTGACCTGCCCGCCGGTCATGTAGCGCATCTTGGGGATCTCGTTGGCCACGTAGTCGAAGCAGCAGGCGAGGAAGTCGGAGAACATGATCTCGGCGACCGGCCGCATGCCGGTCATGGCGGCGCCCATGGCCGCGCCGGCGATCGCCTGCTCGCTGATGGGCGTGTCCCAGACCCGCTCGGGGCCGAACTCCGCGAACAGCCCGACAGTCGTCTTGAACACGCCTTCGGCGGCGCCGATGTCCTCGCCGAGGCAGACCACGGTCGGGTCCCTGCGCATCTCCCGCGCGATGCCGATCGCCACAGCCTCCCGGTAGGTGATCAAGTCCGCCACTGCGCACCTCCATCCGCCCAGACGTCGGTGAGCGCGGTCGACTCGTCGGGCGGGGGCGCCGCCTTGGCCGCCTCGACCGCGGCGGCGACCAGCTCGCCGGCCCGGCCGCGGCGCTCCTCGATCGTCTCCTCCGCGACTCCCTCGCCCTTGAGCTTGTCGGCCAGGACCGTGAGCGGGTCGCGCTTCAGCCAGGCGTCGACCTCCTCCTCGGGCCGGTACTTGGCGGGGTCGGCGCGGCTGTGGCCGTACTGGCGGTAGGTGAGCGCCTCGATGATGCTGGGGCCGTCGCCGGCGCGGGCGCGGGCGACCGCGTCCGAGGTGGTGTTCATCACGGCGACGACGTCGTTGCCGTCGATCACCTCCGCGGGGAGGCCGTAGGCGGGCGCCCGGCCGGCGGCCGGCTGGGCGACGGAGGTGACCGTGCTGATCGGCGTGTACTCCATGTAGAGGTTGTTCTCGCAGATGAACAGGACCGGCAGCTTCCAGACGGCGGCGAGATTGAGGGCCTCGTGGAAGGCGCCGATGTTGGTGGCGCCATCGCCGAAGAAGGCCACGGCCACCTGCTCGGTGCCGCGGAGCTTGGCGGACCACGCCGCCCCGCAGGCGATCGGGAGATGGGCGCCGACGATGGCGTACGAGCCGAGCATGTTGGCGGGGGCGACGGTGAGGTGCATGGAGCCGCCCTTGGCGCCGTTGAGCCCAGTCGCGCGGCTCATGAGCTCGGCGAGGCAGGCCTCAGGGGTCGCGCCGCGGGCGATGGCGTGGTGATGACCTCGATAGGTGGCGAAGACGTAGTCGTCGGGGCGCAGCGCGGCGCTGGCGCCGACGGCGACGGCCTCGTGCCCCGCGGCCAGGTGGGTGGTGCCCTTGACGAGGCCGCTCATGAACAGGTCGTAGGCGGCCTTCTCGGTGGCGCGGATCACCGCCATGCGCTCGAACAGCTCCAGCAGCGTCTCGACCGCCGGGAGGTCCCGCTCCTGGTCGCTCAGCTCGATGGTATCGGGATTGTCGCTGGCCATCGGCCTCCTCCCATGCAGGGGAAAGGATGACTGCGGCTCTCGCCCGCCTCGGGTCCGCAGGGGGCCTGAGCTTCCGCACCTAGTACTCGTTGGCGATCGGCAGCTCCTCCGCCGGGTACAGGGTGATCACCTTGGCGCCCTGGGCGGTCACCACCACCTCCTCCTCGATCCTCGCGGCCGAGTACCCGTCCGCCGCCGGGCAGTAGGTCTCCAGCGCGAAGACCATGCCCTCGCGGATCTCCACCGGATGCTCCATCGAGTGCAGCCGGCTGATGACCGGCCGCTCGTGCAGGCCGAGGCCGAGCCCGTGGCCGAACTGGAGCCCGAAGGCCTCCATCTCGCTCGAGAACCCGAAGTCCTCGGCCCGCGGCCACAGCCGCGCGATCTGATCGGTGCTCACCCCTGGCTTGACCATGTCGATCGCCGCGTCCATCCACTCCCGCGCGCGGCGGTAGGCGTCGCGCTGGGCCTGGGTGGCGCGTCCCACGTTGAAGGTACGGTAGTAGCAGGTCCGGTACCCGTTGAAGGCCTGGATGATGTCGAAGAAAGCCTGGTCGCCGGGGCGGATCAGACGGTCCGAGAAATTGTGCGGGTGCGGGCTGCAGCGCTCCCCCGAGATCGCGTTGACCGCCTCGACGTCGTCGGACCCCAGCTCGTAGAGCCGACCGGTGGCCAGCGCCACGATCTCGCTCTCGCGCACCCCCGGCGTGAGCGCCTCAGCGATCTTCTGGTAGACGCCGTCGACCATGGACGCCGCCATCGTCAGCAGCATGATCTCGTCGCGGGATTTGATCTCGCGGGCATCCAGCATGACCTGCTGGCCGTCGCGCACCTCGACGCCGGCCGCCTGCAGCTCGAACAGCAGTGGCAGCTCGGTCATGTCCACGCCGAGGGGCATGTCCGCGACGCCTGCCTCCTCGAGCGCGGCCTTGACCTCGAGCGCCGCCCCGCGGAACAGCCCGGCCTCTGGCGCGATCGCTCCCCGCAGGCCGGTCAGCCCGGCCCGGGAGTTGGCGGGGTCCAGCCACGGGCAGTACAGGCGATGGTGCTTGGCGGCCGAGCCGAAGTCCCACACGATCGGCTCGCCGCCCCTGGTCAGCAGCGCGAACGTGAGCAGCTTGTCGCGTGCCCACTCGCCGATGTGCGTGCTGGTGAGGTAGCGAACGTTGTTCATGTCGAAGGCCAGCAGGGCGCCGAGCTGGGAGGCCTCCAGCGCCTCGCGGGCGCGGCGCAGGCGGTGTGCCCGCAGCCGCCCGTAGTCGACGCGCTCCTCCCAGTCCACGCCCATCGAACCGGGAGCCGGGATCACCGCACCGAAGGACTCAGTCATGCCTGCTCCTCTCATCGACGGAGGGCCGGGGCGCCTCATTGGGTAGCACTCCTCCGTAGCAGCGTCAACCAATACTGAACAGTGGCGTCGGCTGGTCACCAGGGTGCCAAGGCTCGGCGCTGTGCGCCGTCGCCGAACAGCGGCGGCGAGGCGCGGCCGCGCCCGTCAGGGCGCCTGCCGCCGCTCGAGCCCTTTCCAGTCGTCCTCGAAGAAGAAGGCGCCGGAGCGGGGCGGCGCGGGCGCCTGGACCTCGAGCCAGCGCAGCGGCGCGTCGCCGGTGTTGACGAAGCCGTGCGAGCCGTTGGTGGAGGTCCACGCCAGGTCCCCGGCGGCGACGTCGTTGACCTCGCCGTCGAGCCAGCCCCGCGCCCGCCCCCGCAGCAGGTAGTAGACCTCCTCGAAGGGATGGAAGTGCTCCTTGGCCGGCAACCGGCCCGGGATGGTGCCAGGAGCGAACTGCACCATGAACAGGGTGTGGTGCTGCGCGCCCAGGATGTCGTCGACCTCCATCCGGATGGAGATGTTGCGGACGTTGTGACCGTGGTAGCCGGGCATCGCCAGCGGCCCGGGCGGCGACAGGTCCTCGTCCGAGAAGTGGCCGACGAAGTGACAGGTCGGGTCGCGCTCGTCCGGCGAGCGCCCGTCCCCGGGCGGCTCGACCTCGTCGCTGTCATAGGTGCCGTGCGTCCCGCCGATGCGGCGCGGCTGCGGCGCTCGCACCCGCAGCCAGCGCGCCGGCTCGTCGTGCGGGTTGGACCAGGCGTGCGCCAGCGCCACGGGGGCGAAGCCGAAGTCGCCGGGGCGGAGCTGGTAGCGGCGCCCGCCGAGGTTGACCAGGGGCCGGCCCTCCAGCACGTGGAAGGACTCCTCGAAGGGGTGGAGGTGGCCGGCGACGCTGCCGCCGGGCGCCAGCTCGCTGATGGCGACCTCGGTGTGGACCGAGCCGTGCTCCGCCGACAGCATGGTGCAGTCGCTCAGCCCGCGCGCGCCGGTCCGCGTGACCGGCCGGAGGTCGAGCGCGGAGGCGGGCGTGACGTGGTGGCTCATCGCGTCCGGGCAGCCTACTGACGACCCTGTGGGGCGTCAAGTGCCGCTTAACATCGCCGTCCGCGCCGACACCCGCCTTACCACAGTTTTCGGTGCGTTGTGGCGCCATGGGGCGAGCCGGACGGCACGCCAGCCGTCCCGAGCTGAAAGGAAGCGCTATGGCGCTCAAGACGCGTGGAAAGCTGCTCTCGCTGGGGCTCGCCACCTTCGGCGCCGCGGCCGCGGCGGACTGCCCCTTCGGGCACGGCTCCTCCAGCGACAGCGGCGCCGCCAGTTCGGGGGACCTGTGATGGCCGCTGAGCCACCGGCGGCCCCCGAGGCGTTCGCGCCGGGCGCGCCCCCGCCGGCGGCCGGGCCTCCGGAGCCGGCGCTGCTGGAGCGCGCGCTGGTCGAGGTCAAGCGCGTGATCGTCGGCCAGGACCACATGGTCGAGCGGCTGCTCGTCGCCCTGCTCGCCCGCGGCCACTGCCTGCTCGAGGGCGTGCCCGGCATCGCCAAGACCCTGGCCGCCCAGACGCTCGCCACCGTGGTCGGCGGCTCCTTCTCGCGCATCCAGTTCACCCCCGACCTGGTGCCCTCCGACATCGTCGGCACCCGCATCTACCGGCCCTCCACCGAGAGCTTCGACGTCGAGCCGGGCCCGGTGCTCGTCAACTTCGTGCTCGCCGACGAGATCAACCGCGCCCCCGCCAAGGTCCAGTCCGCCCTGCTCGAGGTCATGGGCGAGCGGCAGGTGAGCATCGGCGGCCGCACCTTCCCGGTGCCAGAGCCGTTCGTGGTGCTGGCCACCCAGAACCCGATCGAGTCCGAGGGCGTCTACCAGCTTCCCGAGGCGCAGCGCGACCGCTTCCTGCTGAAGGTCGAGCTTGGTCACCCCAGCGGCAGCGAGGAGCTGGCCATCCTCTACCGGATGAGCGTCGACCCGCCGGTGCCCCAGCGGATCCTCGACCCCGACCAGGTCATCGCGCTGCGGCGCGCGGCGGACCGGGTCTTCGTCCACCACGCCATCGCCGAGTACGCCGTCCGCCTGGTGCTCGCCACCAGGGACCTGCAGGCCTTCGGCCTGGCCGACCTGGCCGGGCTGGTGGCCTTCGGCGCCAGCCCCCGGGCCTCCCTCGGGCTGGTGGCCGCCGGCCGCGCGCTGGCGCTGCTGCGCGGCCGCGACTACGTGCTGCCGAGGGACGTGCGCGACGTGGCGCGCGACGTGGTCGCGCACCGGCTGGTGCTGTCGCTGGACGCGCTGGCCGACGACGTGCCCGCCGCGAGCATCGTCGACCGCATCCTGCAGGCCGTGCCCGAGCCGCGGGTCGCGCCGCGCCAGGACGCTCCCGACCAGCCGCTCGGGCTCAGGGAGACCGCATGACCGACACCACCCTGCGCGACCTGCTCCCCGACCAGGCGGTGCGGCGCCTGGAGCTGCGCATCACCCGCCGGGTCGACGGCCTGCTGCACGGCGACTACCTGGGGCTCCTGCCCGGCCCGGGCAGCGAGCTCGCCGAGGCGCGCACCTACGTGCCCGGCGAGGACGACGTGCGGAGCATGGAGTGGAACGTCACCGCGCGCACCACCGTGCCGCACGTCCGCCAGCTCGTCGCCGACCACGAGCTGGAGACCTGGGCGCTGGTCGACTCGAGCGCCAGCATGGACTTCGGCACCGCCGAGCTGGAGAAGCGCGACGTCGCCGTGGCCGCCGTCGCCGCGATCGGCTTCCTGGTGGCCCGCGCCGGCAACCGCATGGGCGCCCAGGTGGCGCACGGCGGCGCGGTGCGCCGCATCCCCGCCCGCCCGGGGCGGGCCGCGCTGCTCAAGCTGCTCCGCGAGCTGATCACCCTGCCGAGGACTCCGCCGGGCGGGCCGGCCGGCCCGGGGCTCGACGAGTCCGCCGACGCACTGCGCCGGACCCTGCGCCACCGCGGCCTGGTCGTGGTCGTCTCCGACTTCCTCGACGGGCTCGACGACCCGGACGCGCCCACCTGGGAGCGTCCGCTGCGCCTGCTGTCGACCCGCCAGCAGGTCCTGGCGGTGGAGGTCGCCGACCCGCGCGAGCTGGAGCTGCCGGACGTGGGCCTGCTCACGGTCGTCGACCCCGAGACCGGCCGCCGGCGCGAGGTGTCCACCGCCTCCAGGCGCCTGCGCGAGCGCTACGCGCAGGCGGCCGCCGCGCAGCGCGCCGCCATCCGGGCGGCCCTGCGCCGCGCCCGTGTCTCCCACCTCGAGCTGCGCACCGACCGCGACTGGGTCCGCGACCTCGTCCGCCACGTTCTCCTGCAGCGCCGCATGGCGCGCGCCGGCATCAAGGCGCGACCGGGAGGTGCGCGATGAGCTTCTTCTCACCGGAGCGGCTGTGGCTGCTGGCGGCGGTGGTGGCCCTGGCGGTGGTCTACGTCGTGGTCCAGCGGCGCCGCAGCCGGTACGCGGTGCGCTTCACCAATCTCTCGCTGCTGGACAAGGTGGCGCCGCGGCGGCCGGGCTGGCGGCGGCACGCGCCGGCGCTGGCGTTCCTGGTCATGCTCGTCCTGCTGGTCACCGCCTTCGCCCGGCCGGCGGCCAACGCCCGCGTGCCCAGAGAGCGGGCTACGATCATCGTCGCGCTCGACGTCTCCGGGTCGATGGCGGCCACCGACGTCGAGCCCAACCGGCTGGAGGCGGCCCAGCGGGCGGCGCTGGCGTTCGTCGACCAGCTCCCGGACCGGTTCAACGTCGGCCTGGTCGCCTTCGACAGGGACACGTCGGTGCTGGCGCAGCCCAGCACCGAACGGGAGGTCATCCGCGGGCAGCTCCAGAACCTGAACCTGGGCCCGGGCACGGCCATCGGCGAGGCGGTCTTCACCGCGCTCGGGACGATCGCCGGCTTCGACCTGCAGGCCTCCAGCAGCCCGCCGCCCGCCCGCATCGTGCTGCTGTCCGACGGCGCCAACAACACCGGCCGGCCCCCGTCGCAGGCGGCGGAGGCGGCCGCCGCGGCCAAGGTGCCGGTCTCGACCATCGCGTACGGCACGCCCGACGGGCAGTTGAACGGCACGCCGGTGCCCGTCGACGGCGCCACGCTGCAGCGCCTCGCGGAGGCCACCGGCGGCTCGTTCTACGAGGCCGCCACCGGCGAGGAGCTGCAGCAGGTCTACCAGGACATCGGCAGCTCCATCGGCTTCCGCACCGAGCGCAGGGAGGTGTCGGCCTGGTTCGTCGGCATCGGCCTGATCGCCGCGCTCGCGGCAGCCGCCGCGTCGCTCGCCTGGTTCTCCCGACTCCCGTGACACCCTGGTCGCACCCGAAGGAGCCTTTGATGTCCCCACCTCCAGGCCTGGGCAAGCCGCGCGGTCCGTCGTTCATCTCACCCCGGCTGACGCGGCACTCCCGGCCGCCCGAGACCTCGCCGGCGGCCGAACCGGAGCCGGCGGAGCCGCGGCGCGGCTGGCTCGGACGGGCGATCGCCGCGGCAGCGCTGATCGCGTTGCTGGCGGGCGGGGTCGGCGGCGCCATCGGCTCCAGGCTGGCGCGAGACGACGCCGCCAGCACGGCGACGCGGTCGGCGGCGCTGCCGCGCTCGTCGGCGGGTCCCGTCCGGGCCGGCCCCGGCGACCTCTCCGACGTGGCCGCCAAGACCCTGCCGAGCGTGGTGTCGGTGCAGGCCGCCCGCGGCTCCGGGCAGGCGACCGGCTCCGGCTTCGCGATCGACAGCGCCGGCCACGTCCTCACCAACGCGCACGTCGTCACGGGCGGCGGCGGCGTCTCGGTGGTGCTGCAGAGCGGCCGTCGCCTGCAGGCGACGGTGATCGGTCAGGACCAGAGCAACGACCTCGCCGTGCTGCGCATCAGCCCGACCGCGAGCCCGCCGCCACTGCCGCTGGGCCGCTCGGCCGCTGTGGAGGTGGGCGACCCCGTGCTGGCGGTCGGCTCGCCGCTCGGCCTGACCGGCACCGTCACCGCCGGGATCGTCAGCGCCCTCGACCGCGAGGTGCGCATCGGCCGCAGCGGGCGGGGGACGGCGCTGCAGACCGACGCCCCCATCAACCCTGGCAACTCCGGCGGCCCGCTGGTCAACGCCCGCGGCGAGGCCATCGGGGTGAACACCCTGAACGCCACCCTCGGCTCGAATGGCTCCATCGGCATCGGCTTCGCCATCCCCATCGACCGCGCCGCCGACGTGGCCGAGCGCCTCATACGGAACCGCTGATCGCTGTAGCGTGGTCGGAGCATGCGACTGCTGCTTGTAGAGGACGAAGAGGACCTCGTCGAGACGGTCCGGCCGGGCCTGGTCAAGGACGGCTATGCGGTCGACGTCGCCACCACCGCCGCCGAGGCGCTGAGCAAGCTGCCGCTCAACGACTACGACCTGCTGGTCCTGGACCTCAGGCTGCCGGACGGCGACGGCTTCGAGCTGTGCCGCCAGATCCGGGCCGGGGAGCTGGAGGCGCCGGGCGGGCCGGACCTGCGCATCCTGATGCTGACCGCTCGCGGCACCCTGGAGGACCGCGTCCGCGGCCTCGACGCCGGCGCCGACGACTACCTGGTCAAGCCGTTCTCTCTGGCCGAGCTGCGAGCGCGGCTGCGGGCGCTGCTGCGGCGTGACGCCGGCGTCGAGCCGGGCGCCCTGCGCGTTGGCGAGCTGACCCTGGACAGCGCCCGCCACCAGGCCTGGCGGCGGGGGCGGCCGCTGCGCCTGACCCCCAAGGAGTTCAGCGTGCTCGAGTACCTCATGCGCCGGCCGGACCAGGTGGTGCCGGCGGGCGAGCTGCTGCGGCAGGTGTGGGACGAGCGGGCCGACCGGTTCACCGAGACGGTGCGGGTGACCGTGGGCACGCTGCGGCGCAAGCTCAACGGCGACGGCGGCCCGTCGCTGATCGAGACCGTGCCCGGCAAGGGCTACCGCCTCAAGGTGCCGGCATGAGGCGCGCCGGCATCCGCTGGCCGAGGTCTGTGCGGCTGCCCGGGTTCGCCCGGCTGCCTGGGTTCGTGCAGTCCATCAGGTTCCGGCTGACCGTGCTGTACTCGACCATGCTGTTCGCGCTGGCGGCGCTCGTCCTCGGCGGGATCTACCTGGCGCTCTCGCACAGCGCCGAGGCGCGCCCCATCACCAGGACCTACGAGGCGGAGCAGGTCATCCGCAAGCCGGACGGGCGGCTCATGCCGGTCGGCACCCTGACCGTCGCTGAGGTGCGCGACATCGAGCTGGCCGTCAACTACGAGTCGCAGCGCACCCTGCGGAGCTACTCGCTGGCGACGCTCGGCGGGCTGTTCCTCGGCAGCCTCGCCATCGGCTGGGTGCTGTCCGGACGGGTGCTGCGCCCGGTCAGCTCGATCGCCCGCGCCGCCGAGGAGATCCAGGCGACCGACCTGGCGCGGCGGATCCGCCTCGGCGGGCCCGACGACGAGCTGCGGCACCTGGCGGACACCATCGACTCCATGCTCGAGCGGCTCGACGGCGCCTTCCGGGCGCAGCGGCGGCTCATCGACGACGCCTCCCACGAGCTGCGCACCCCGCTGACGATCATCCGCGCCAACCTCGACTCCACGCTGACCAGCCCGGACGCGACCCGGCAAGAGCGCGAGCACGCGGCGGCGCTCGTGGACCGCGCCACCACCCGCATGACCCGGCTGGTCGAGGACCTGCTGGCCACCACGCGACGGGACTCCCCCGCCTACAGCGACACCGACGTGGACCTGGCGGCGGTGGCGCGCGAGGCGGGTGAGGAGGCCGCCTCGGTGACGGCCGGGCGCCAGCTCACCGTCGCGTTCCGGCTCGAGGACGGGCTCGCCACCATCGGCGACCCGGACGCGCTGCGGCGCGCGGTGGGCAACCTGCTCTCCAACGCCATCCGGCTCGCCCCCGCCGGCAGCGAGATCACCGTGGCGGCCAACCGTCAGGGGCGCTGGCTGTGGATCGCCGTGCAGGACAGCGGGCCTGGCATCGCCGAGGGCGATCAGGTCAGGGTCTTCGACCGCTTCTGGCGAAAGGGTGCGGGCGCGAGCGCGGACGGGCACACCGGCCTGGGGCTCGCGATCGTCCGCCAGATCGTCGAGGCGCACGGCGGCCGGGTGCGGCTGTTCTCGCGGCTCGGCACGGGCAGCACCTTCGTCCTGTGGCTGCCGCCCGGCGACCGCGAGGCCGACCCCGGGCCGATCCCGGACGCCAACCCGCTGTCGCGCCCTGCGGCGCGGAGCGGAGACCGCTGATCGGTCGGCTCGGGGTGGTTCCGCGGCTCCGTCCGGCGGTTACTGCGACCGGGGAGCGCCGAGGACGCCGATGGTCTTCAGGGCGCCGTCGGACACGTTCCACTTGGCCAGCACCTTGTCGTAGCTGCCGTCGGCGATGATCTGGCGGAGGGCGTCACGCAGCGCGTCGCGCAGGGCGGCGTCCTCTTTGCGCACGCCGATGCCGAACGGGCCGGGGTCGATCTGCCTGCCGACCACCTCGAAGTCCTTGCCGCCGCTGGACACCTTGGCGTTATAGGCGGCGACGGGGAAATCCGTCATGGCGGCGTCCGCATTGCCGTACTTGACCTCGAGCAGCACCTGGCTGCCGCTGTCCAGCGGCTGTATGCGCAGCGCCTTGTCGGGCGCGCAGCGGCGCTGCTGCTCCCTGGCGATGTCCTCCTGGACGGTGCCCGTCTGCATCGTCACGGTCTTGCCGCACAGGTCGGCCAGCACGCGGATGCCCCTGGGGTTGCCCTTGGCGACCAGGATCGAGGTGCCCGCGCGGAAATACTCGATGAAGGAGATCGCCCTGGCGCGCTCCGGTGTCGCGCTCATCCCCGAGATGATGACGTCAATGCGGCCATTCCTGAGCGCATCCACGAGCCCGTCGAATTTCACGTTGGCGAAGCTGAATCGGACACCGAGCTTGCGACCGAGCTCGATGGCGATGTCCGGGTCGATTCCCTGCACCTGCGGCGCCGGCTGACCGGCGGACGCATCCAAGACGTCCGGAGCGAGTGCATCGTAAAATTCGACCGGTGCGTACGAGATATCGGAACCGACTCGGATTTCCCGGGCATTGCGGAGCTTGGCCGGAAGCTGCCTGCCGAGCGGGGTCAGCCCCTGGAGGACTGGCCGCTCTTCGAGCACGGCACGCCGGCCCGTACCGCTGTCGCAAGCGGCGGCGCCCAGCGCGACGGCGAGCATGAGCAGTGCGAACAGCGGGAACGGCTGACGCCGGGGGTTGCGACTCCGTCTCATGACCACGGCACCCTACCTCGACTGCCCCCCGGATGCGAGTTCGACTGAATTGAACGAGCCATGCGTCCCCTTTGCCCACGAATTTCATTTCTGAGAACCTTCGGGACAGCCTTGCAGCTTCCGGCACCGAGGCAGGACAATACCTCCTCGCCTCGAAGTAGGTGCCGAGCCCCCAGAACCACCAGGCCTGCAGAATGCAACGTGCCGCGTGCCCGCGCTTTACGGCGGCGCGCGAGCCACCGGGGAGATGGATGGTTTGCTGGACAGACTTTCGATCCGCTCGAAAATTGCGGTGATCCTGATCGTGCCGGTGCTCGCATGCGCCGTGCTCGGCTCGCTGCGCGTCAGCTCCAGGATCTCCACCAGCCGCCAGGCCGACCGGGTGAGCAAGCTCACCGAGTTCTCCCTCAGCGGCACGCACCTCGCTCACGAGCTGCAGCAGGAGCGGGGGCTCTCGGGCCGCTACCTCGCGGAGCTCAAGAGCGCCGCCCCCGCCAGCGCCATGCTGAAGCAGCGGCCCGCCACCGACTGGGCACTCGGCGCCTTCCGGGGCAGGACCGGTGAGCTGGACATCTCCGCGCTGGCGGCGCCCACCAGGGCGAAGCTGGCCTCGGCGCTGGGTCGGCTGAGCTCGCTCCCCGGCCTGCGGCGCGACATCGACGAGCGCACCATCGCCACCTCCGGAGCGCTCGACTTCTACAACGCCATCGTCGCGGACGTGCTCAATATCAACCGCGAGCTGGCCGGGACCATCACCGACCGGGAGCTGGCCCAGAGCGTCGGCGCCTTCGTGAACCTCTCCCGGATCAGGGAGCTGACCGCGCTCGAGCGGGAGCTGATCAGCGGCGTGCTGGCCCAGGGCAGGTTCGGTCCCGGGCAGTACCGGAGCTTCAGCTCGATGCTGGCGACCCGCGGGGTGCTGCTCTCGGAGTTCCGCTCGGGCGCCACCCCGACCCAGCACGAGAAGTACGTCCAGGTCGTGGTGGGGCCCGAGGTGCAGCGCGCCTCCGAGCTGGAGAACGCGGTGGTCGACAGCGAGGGCGCCGGCAGGCTGGCCATCGACCCCAACCAGTGGTGGCGTTCGGTCACCGCGGACCTGCTCCTGATGCACCAGGTCGAGCAGGGGTTCGGGTCAGCCGCCGTGGCCCGCAGCAAGGCGATCGAGCGCAACGCCAACTCGCAGGCCGCCGGCGACAGCCTCATCGTGCTGCTGGCGGTGGCGCTGGCGGTGGGCCTGTCCCTGCTGGTCGCCCGGTCGATGCTGCGACCGCTGCGACTGCTCGAGGCGACCGCCAAGGACGTTGCCGTCAACCGCCTGCCCGGCGTGGTCGCCAAGCTGCAGCGCTCGCCCACGCAGCAGTCGATGCACCTTGCCGAGGAGCTCGAGCCGATCGACGTGACCTCGCGCGACGAGATCGGCGAGGTGGCGTCCGCGTTCAACGCCGTCCACCTGGTCGCCGTCCAGGTCGCCGCCGAGCAGGCGGCCCTGCGCACATCGATCGGCGAGATGTTCCTCAACCTCGCCCGCCGCTCGCAGAGCCTGATCGACCGCCAGATCGAGCTGATCGACGACCTGGAGGAGGAGGCGGACGCCCACACGCTGGGGAACCTGTTCCAGCTCGACCACCTGGCCACCCGCATGCGGCGCAACGCCGAGAACCTGATCGTGCTGTCCGGCGCCGAGCCGCCACGGCGCTGGGCCGAGCCGATCCCGCTGCCGGAGATCGTTCGCGGCTCGGTTGCCGAGGTCGAGGACTACCAGCGCGTCACGCTGCTGCCGATGGAGGACCTCGGCGTGCCTGGCCACACCGTGGCCGACGTCATCCACATGCTCGCGGAGCTGATCGAGAACGCCACCTCGTTCTCGCCGCCCGGCACCACGGTGCGCATTGGCGGCCAGCGCGCCGCCAACGGCTACGTGGTCGAGATCGAGGACCGCGGGCTGGGCATGAGCGACGACGAGCTGCTGCAGGCCAACCAGCGTCTGGCCAACCCGCCGGCGATCGACTTCGCGGTCTCGCGCATGCTCGGCCTGTTCGTGGTCGGGCGGCTGGCGCAGCGCTACGACATCCGCGTGCAGCTCCGCCACTCCTCGTATGGCGGTGTCACCGCGCTGGTCCTGCTGCCGTCCACCATCCTGATCCAGCTCGAGCCGGAGCCGGTGGCGCGGCCGTCCGAGCCGTCCCAGCTCGCGGTGCCGGCGCCAGCGCGACCGGTCGAGCCGCAGCCGGCACCGCCACCGCCGCGGCTGCGCCCGGCGGCGCCGATCTCGGTGCGACCGGCGCCGCAGCGACCGGTGGAGCCGCAGCCGGAGCCGGCCCGCGCGGCCGAGGCGCAGCCGGCGCCGCCGCCGAGGCCGGACGCGGCGCCACCGCAGCCGCCACCACGAGCGCAGCCGCCACCGCCGGTCCCCGAGCAGCCGGCGCCGGCGCGCGCCGACCGGCTGCCCATCTTCGAGCAGGCGCGCTCTGATTGGTTCGACTCCGACATCGCCGCCGAGCACGGGCCACCACACCACCACGGCGCCTACCCGCCGCTCGCCGCCCGCTTCCAGTCGACCGCGCAGCAGGGCCCCTCCGCCCCGCCGGCCTGGGCGTCCTCTCCGACCCCGCCGCCGTGGCCGAGCCGGACGGTGGACGAGGCGGCGGCCGACCAGCCGCCCACACGCGAACGGCTGAGGAACGGGTTCGCGCCGGTGCCAGGACCGCCAGAGGCTTCCGCGCCACCGGGCGGACCGGGGCACTACCCGGCCCAGCCCAGCCGTGAGGACGCGGGGCCGCCGCCCGGGATGGGCGGGCCGTGGACGGCGCCACCGCCGGACCTGGGGATCGAGATCGACGACGCTGGAGCGGTCGAGGTCACGCCACTGCCGCCATTGCCGCCGCTGTCGTTCCCGGCGTTCCGGGGAGAGCGGCCCGCGCCGGCCGACTGGCAGCCTGGACGGCCCCCGCCGCGGCGGCACGCGCCGGCGGACGGGCCGCAGGGGCCCCCGCCGCCGCAACGGCCGGTGCCTGGCGCGCAGCAGGCGACGCCGGCGGGGCTGCCCCGCCGGGTGCCGCGCGCCAGCCTGGCGCCGGGCATCCTGGAGCAGCGCCAGCAGGCGACCGCCAGCCGGCCCGCCGAGCCGGGGCAGCGACTGCGCTCTCCCGAGGAGGTCCGCAGCCTGCTGGCGACCTACCGCGCCGGCCTGGAGCGTGGCCGCCACTCGGCGGCCTCTGGCGAGGCGGAATGGCCGTCGGAGGGCGCGGCCGGCCCGCCCGGCTCTGGCCCGCCCGGCTTTGGGGGTGAGGACGACGGGGCTCGATGAGAGACCGACGGAGCCTGAAGCGGACAGCACGCGCGTGCGATGAGCAGGGACCGCGGGGGCAGACCGAGCCGTGTGGTGCGGCCATACGCCATCACGGGCGGTCGCACTCGCGACGACCAGGACGAGCTCGAGGTGGAGGCGCTCGTGACCACCACGTCGCTCGGCGTCACCACTCCAGGTCTGGGCTTCGAGTGGCGCACGATCGCGCTGCTGTGCCGTGACGTCCTGTCGATCGCGGAGATCTCGGCCAAGCTCCAGCTCCCGCTGGGCGTCGTGCGCCTCCTGGTCGCCGACATGGCCGACCAGGGCCTGCTGGACATCCACCGGCCCTCGCATCTCGGCGACCGCCCCGACCTCGCCCTGCTCGAGCGGGTCCTCTACAGCCTCCGCCAGATCTGAGCCCCGGTCGCCGCTCAATACCACCTGAACTCCTCGCCCACCGGCTGCCCGGTCGAGGCGGGGACCGCCGGCCGGCCGACCGCCCGGGCGATGCCGGCGGACCAGAAGAGGAGCTGCTCGTCCGCGTCCCAGCCGCCGACGACCTGGAGCCCGACCGGGAGGCCGCCGACCGTGCCGGCGGGCAGCGCGGCCGCCGGCAGGCCGACGTAGGACCAGGGCACGCTGAGCCACGGCGCGCCGCTGGAGGCGATCCCCTCTGGAGCTGGCCCGCAGGCGGCCGCGCTCACCCACACGTCGACCCCGGCCGACCACCGCTGCGCCTCCACCTGCCGCCGCCGGTACAGCGCCGCGCGCCGGTCGGCGTGGAGCTGCCGCTCGTCCACCGCCAGCCCAGCCTCGATGCCGGCGGCGGTCTGCGGCCGGTAGCGGTCGCGGTAGCGCTCGTACAGCTTGGCGTGCTCGCGCGCCAGCTCGCCGTTGACCAGGCGCCGCAGGGACGCCGTGACCTTCTCGGCGTCCTCGAAGACCCGCACCCGGCGGACCTGGTAGCCGGCGGCCGCGAGGGCCTCCACCTGCAGCTCGAACAGCTCCCGCGCGGCCGGCTCGACGTGGTCCATGAACGGCCCCTCGGCAACCCCGAGCGCCGGCCGCCTGCCACCGCTCACCCGGCGCCAGCGGGTCACCAGCGTCGACGCCGCCCGGCGCGCGCCGGCAACGTCCGCCGCGAACAGCCCGACGCGATCGAGCGCGCGGGAGACGGGCAGGAGCCCGTCCGCGCTGACGCGGCCAGCGGTCGGCACGTACCCCACCACGCCGCAGTAGGCGGCGGGCCGCACGACCGAGGCGATCGTCTGGGTGCCGAGCGCCAGGGGAAACAGCCCCGCGGCGACGCCCGCCGCCGAGCCGTGGCTGGAGCCCCCCGGCGTGCGGGCGGGGTCGTGCGGGTTGCGGGTCGGTCCCGGCGCGGCGTAGGCGAGCTCCGCCGTCCTGGTCTTGCCGAGGACAAGCGCGCCGGCGGCGCGCACGGCCGCGGCCGCGGCCGACTCCACGCCGTCCAGCTCCTCGGCTGGCAGGTCTGACCCGCCCGCCGTGGGCAGGCCCTCGACACGCAGGACGTCCTTGACGCCGACGAGCGCGCCGAACAGCGGGGGCCTGCCTTCCGGGTCCGGATAGGCGCTCAGCAGGGCGTCGGCGGCCGCGTGCAGGCGGTCGCGCCGGCCCGGCTCCGGCACCAGCGCCTGGATCAGCGGGTCGATCTCCTCGGCCCGGCCGCAGGAGGCGTCGATGAGCGCGTGGGGGTCGAGGCGACCGGCGCGAAGGTCGTCCACCGTCTCTACCAGCGAAACGGGCGCGATGTACGACACGACGTCCCCCCCTCCAGCCGGCCGGATCGGGCACTTCCTCCAAGCCCTCTCGGTTCGTGACAAGCATGCGGCGCGGCGGGCCAGACGATCCAGCCCGGAGATAACATGTGACGATCTCTTTACGTTGGTCATGGATCTGTAGCAGAATGCTACGGTCCTGCCGCGTGAGAAGAGGCCACGACCATGGTGGAGACCAAAGCGGCCGCCGATGGCGGACCGCGCGCCCGGATCAGCTTCGACACCGATCCGAGCCGCTACCGGCACTGGCGCCTGGACGTCGACGGCAGCACGGCCACGCTGGCGCTCGACACCGACGAGGACGGCGGTCTCGACCCCGGCTACGCCCTCAAGCTCAACTCCTACGACCTCGGCGTCGACATCGAGCTGCACGACGCGGTGCAGCGCCTGCGCTTCGAGCACCCCGAGGTCCGCGCTGTGATCCTCACCAGCGCCAAGGAGGGCGTGTTCTGTGCCGGCGCGAACATCAAGATGCTGGCCCAGGCCTCCCACCCCCTGAAGGTCAATTTCTGCAAGTTCACCAACGAGACCAGACTGGCGATCGAGGAGGCGAGCGCCTGCTCCGGCCAGGTCTACCTGGCCGCGGTCAACGGCGCCGCGTCCGGCGGCGGCTACGAGATCGCGCTGGCGACCGAGCGCATCCTGCTCGTGGACGACGGCTCCAGCGCGGTGTCGCTGCCGGAGGTGCCGCTGCTCGGCGTGCTGCCCGGGACCGGCGGGCTCACCCGCCTGACCGACAAGCGCAAGGTCCGCCGCGACCGCGCCGACTTCGTCTGCACTGTGGCAGAGGGCGTGCGCGGCCGCCGCGCGGTCGAGTGGGGCCTGGTGGACGAGCTGGTGCCCCGCAGCTCCCTGGCGCAGGTCGCCAGGGAGCGGGCCGAGGAGCTGGCGGCGCGGTCCGACCGCCCAGCCGGCGCCGAGGGCGTCGCGCTGCCGCCGCTGGAGCGCGACGTCGAGCCGGACCGCATCGTCTACCCGCATCTGGTCGTCGCGCTCGACCGCGAGCTCGGCGTTGCCACCCTGACCGTGCGCGGGCCAGAGCCCGGCCAGCCGGACGACCCCGGCGCCATCCAGGCGCTGGGCGCGCGATGGTGGCCGCTGGCGCTCGCGCGCGAGCTGGACGACGCCATCCTGCTGCTGCGCTTCAACGAGCTGGAGGTCGGCACCTGGGTGCTGCGCAGCGAGGGCGACCTCGACGCCGTCGCGGCGGTCGACGCGACGCTGCTCGCGCACGCCGGGCATTGGCTGGTCCGCGAGGTGACCCTCCACCTCAAGCGCACGTTGAAACGCCTGGACCTGTCGTCGCGCAGCCTGATCGCGCTGATCGAGCCGGGGAGCTGCTTCGCCGGCACGCTGCTGGAGCTGGCGCTCGCCGCCGACCGCTCCTTCATGCTCGAGGGCGAGCTCGAAGGGGTCGAGCGGCCGCCGCCCGCCGTCCTGCTCACCGGCATGAACTTCGGCCCGCTGCCGGCGCCGGGTGGGCGCTCGCGCCTTGAGAGCCGCTTCCTGGACCACCCCGAGCCGCTCGCGGCGGCCGCCGCGCGGCGTGGCGAGCCGCTGGACGCGGGCGAGGCCGACAAGCTCGGCCTGGTGACCTTCGTCTACGACGAGATCGACTGGGAGGAGGAGGTGCGCCTGGCGCTCGAGGAGCGGACCAGCCTCTCGCCGGACGCGCTCACCGGCATGGAGGCGAGCTTGCGCTTCGGCGGCCCGGAGACCCTCGAGACCAAGATCTTCGGGCGCCTCTCCGCCTGGCAGAACTGGCTGTTCCAGCGACCCAACGCCGCCGGCGAGGAGGGCGCGCTGCGCCGCTTCGGCACAGGCCAGCGTCCGCGGTTCGACCGGAGGAGGGTGTGACGCCGTGTCGAAGATCGACTACTCCCAGCAGATCCCCAACAATGTCAGCCTCTCCGACAACCGCCGCCTGCTCAAGGCGCTCGAGTCCTGGCAGCCGAAGTTCATGCGCTGGTGGCACGAGCTGGGCCCGCTCGGCTTCCAGGGCGATGACGTCTACCTGCGCACCGCCCTGACCACCGACATCAGGCGCGACTCGGCCTGGGGGTACGTGCGCCTGCCCGACTACCGCTGGGGCGTGTTCCTGCTCGACCCCGACCCGGAGCGCCGTATCAGCCACGGCGAGTTCAAGGGCCAGCCGGTGTGGCGGGAGGTGCCCGGCGAGTTCCGCAACCCCCTGCGCCGCCTGATCGTCGTCCAGGGCGACACCGAGCCCGCCTCGGTCGAGCAGCAGCGCCACCTCGGGCACACCTGCCCGAGCCTGTACGACCTGCGCAACCTCTTCCAGGTCAACGTGGAGGAGGGCAGGCACCTGTGGGCGATGGTGTACCTGCTCGACGCCTACTTCGGCCGCGACGGCCGCGACGAGGCGGAGGCCCTGCTCGAGCGCCACTCCGGCGACTCCGACAAGCCCCGGATCCTGGGCGCATTCAACGAGCCGACGCCGGACTGGCTGTCGTTCTTCATGTTCACGTTCTTCACCGACCGGGACGGCAAGTACCAGCTCGCCTCGCTGGCGGAGAGCGCCTTCGACCCGCTTTCGCGCACGGTGCAGTTCATGCTGCGCGAGGAGGCGCACCACATGTTCATCGGCACCACCGGCATCTCCCGCGTGGTGCAGCGCACCTGCGAGCTGATGCGCGAGCACGGCGCCGAGAACGTGCGCCGGCGCGGCGGCATCGGTCTCGACCTCATCCAGAAATACATCAACCTCCACTACAGCGTGTCGCTCGACCTGTTCGGCAGCGAGCTGTCCAGCAACGCCGCCACCTATTTCTCGAGCGGTCTCAAGGGCCGCTACCAGGAGACCAGGCGCGACGACGACCACCGCCTGGTGCAGGCGTCCTATCCGGTGCCCGCGCTCGAGGACGGCCACGTCCGCACGGTCGACGCGCCGGCGCTGAACGCCATGAACGAGTCCCTGCGCGACGACTACATCGTCGACTGCCAGCGGGGCCTCGGCGGCTGGAACAAGGTCATCGCCAGGGCCGGGCTCGACGTCCAGCTCACGCTGCCACACCGCGGCTTCAACCGGCGGGTCGGGGTGTTCGCGGGCACGCGCGTGTCGCCGGAGGGCCGGGTGATCGGCGAGGACGAGTGGAGGCGGCGGGCCGGCGAATGGCTGCCGACCGACGAGGACTGCGACTACGTGAAGTCGCTGATGGTCTCCGTCACCGAGCCGGGCAAGATGGCGAACTGGATCGCGCCGCCCGCGACCGGCATCAACGGCAAGCCGGTGAACTACGAATACGTCCGCTTCGCGCGGCGCGACTGAGGCGAGCCCGGCACACGGGCAGGGGTGGTGGTGAGGGTGGCGGAGCGGCTGAACGCATGCGAGTACTTGGTCGACCGGCGGCTCGAGGCCGGCGACGGCGCCCGGGTCGCGTTCGAGCAGGGCGGGACGCGGGTGACCTACGCGGAGCTGTCGGAGCGGGTCGGCCAGGCCGCCAACGCGCTGCGCGCGCTTGGTGTGCGGCCCGAGGAGCGGGTCCCGCTGGTGCTGCTGGACGGCATCGAGCTCGTGGCCAGCTTCCTCGGGGCGCTGCGCGTCGGTGCCGTGCCGGTCCCGATGTCGACCATGCTGACCGGCGGCGAGCTGGCCTTCCAGTGCGACGACGCGCGCGCCCGGGTGGTCGTCGCCTCGGCGGCGCTCGCGCCGGTCATCAAGGACATGGTGGCCGAGTGCGAGGAGCTGACCGACCTGGTGATCGCCGGCGACGGCGACGCCGAGGTGGCGCTCGCCGGGCCGCCGCGGGTGCACGGCTACCAGGAGCTGACCAGGGACCAGCCGGTGCGGGCGGACGTCTACCGGACCTGGCCGGACTCCCCCGCCTTCTGGCTGTACACCTCGGGGACCACCGGCAAGCCCAAGGCGGCCATGCACCGACACGCTGACCTGCCCTACACCGCGCGGACCTACGGCCACCAGGTGCTCGGGATCACGCCCGACGACCGCTGCTACTCGGTGGCCAAGCTGTTCTTCGCCTACGGCCTGGGCAACTCGCTGACCTTCCCGCTGTCGCTTGGCGCCCGCACGATCCTCGACCCGGCCAGGCCCACGCCGCGGGGCGTTGCCGCGGCCGTGCGCGAGCGGCGCCCCACGCTGTTCTTCGCCGTGCCGACCTTCTACGCTGCCGTGCTCGCCGCCGACCTGCCAGGCGACACCTTCGCCTCGGTGCGGCTGGCCGTCTCCGCCGGCGAGCCCCTGCCCGCCGGCATCTTCGACCGCTTCAAGGAGCGCTTCGGCGTCGACGTGCTCGACGGCCTCGGCACCACGGAGGCGCTGCACATCTTCATCTCCAACCGGCCAAGGGACATCCGCCCGGGGACCACCGGCTTCGTCGTCCCCGGCTACCGGGTGCGGCTGGTGGACGACGACGGCGACGTCGTGCCGCCCGGCGAGTCCGGCCACCTGGAGGTCTCTGGCGAGTCGGTGGCGACCGGCTACTGGTGCCGCACCGAGGTGACCCGGCGCACCTTCAAGGGCGAGTGGCTGCGCACCGGCGACGTCTACTCCTGCTCCGATGACGGGGTGTTCACCTACGCCGGCCGCTCCGACGACATGATCAAGGCCGGCGGCATCTGGGTCTCCCCCGCCGAGGTGGAGGCGACCCTGGTGCGGCACCCCGACGTGCTCGAGGCCGCCGTGGTCGGCCGCCGCACGCCGGAGGGCCTGCGGGAGCCCGCGGCCTTCGTGGTCAGGATGCCCGGCCGCGACCCCGAGGCCGAGGAGCTGGTCGGGTTCTGCCGCGAGCGGCTGGCGGCGTTCAAGCGGCCGCGCCAGGTGATCTTCGTGGACGACCTGCCCAAGACCGCCACCGGCAAGATCCAGCGGTACAAGCTGCGGGATGGCTGACAAGCTGCTGCCGATGCGGGAGGCCGTCGAGCGCTTCGTGCCCGACGGCAGCAAGGTCGCCTGCGGCCTGGCGCTCGAGGCGGCGATCCCGTTCGCCTTCGCCCACGAGCTGATCCGCCAGGAGCGCCGCGGCCTGCACCTGATCGGGCCGATCGCCGACGCCGTGTTCGACCAGCTCATCGGCGCGGGCTGTGTCGCGGTGATTGAGGCGGCCTGGGTCGGCAATGTCACGACCGGGTCGGGCTACTGCTTCCGCCGCGCGGTGGAGCGCGGCCGCCCACACCCGCTCACCGTGCGCCAGCACTCCAACCTCACCGTCTCGCTGGCGCTGCGGGCGGCCGCCTCCGGCGTCGGCTTCCTGCCCACCCGCACCGCGCTGGGCTCGGACATCGCCCGCGACCACGACGGCTTCCAGCCGATCACCTGCCCGTTCAGCGGGCAGCCGCTGCTGGCCGTGCGCGCGCTGCGGCCCGACGTGGCCGTGGTCCACGTGCAGCGCGCCGACCGCCGCGGCAACGCGCAGGCCTGGGGGAACCTCGGCATCTCGCAGGAGGCGGTGGACGCGGCGACCACCGTGATCGTGGTGGCCGAGGAGCTGGTCGACGTCGACGCCGTCCGCGCGCGGCCCGAGCTGACGATGCTGCCCGGCGCGCTGGTCGCGGCGGTGGTGCACGAGCCGGGCGGCACCCACCCGGCGCCGCTCGCGGGCTTCCGCGGCCACGACGCCGCCGCCTACCGCGAGTACGCCGGCGCCAGCGCCACAGAGGAGGGCTTCCACGCCTGGCTCGAGCGCTGGGTGCTGGGCGTCGCCGACCGGTCGCGGTACCTGGAGAGGCTGGGCGATGGCCGGCGCTGAGCCCACCTGCACCCGCCGCGAGCTGATGGTCGCCGGCGCCGCCCGCGAGATCCGCGACGGCGACGTGGTGTTCGTGGGCATGCGGCTGCCGCTGCTCGCCTTCGCGCTGGCGGTCTCGACCCACGCGCCCGGGGCGGTCGGCGTCTTCGAGAACGGGGTGATGCGCGACACGCCGCCACGAGGCCCGGTGGTGACCATGAGCGACCCGCCGAACCTGGACGGGGCGCTGTGGGCCGGCTCGCTGTCGCGGGCCATGGGGCTGCTGGCCGGGGGCCACGTGGACCTCGGCTTCATCGGTGGCGCTCAGATCGACCGGCACGCCAACCTCAACACCACCAGGATCGGCCCGGCGGAGGCCCCGGCGGTGCGCCTGCCCGGCAGCGGCGGCGGCTGCGACATCGCCTCGGCGGCCCGCCGCCTGCTGGTCATCATGGCGCACGAGCCGAGGCGCTTCGTGGCGCGGGTCGACCACCGCACCAGCCCCGGCTACGGCGACGGGCCGGGCTGGCGCGCCCGGGTCGGCCTGCCCGCCTGCGAGTCGGTCACCCTCATCACCACGCGCGCCGTGCTCCGCGCCGACGAGCGGCGCGGCGGCTTCGAGCTGGTCTCGGTCCATCCGGGCGAGGCCGCGGCGGCGGTGGTCGCCGACACGCCCTGGGGCTGGCCTGACCCGCCAGCCACCGCGCCGGTCACCGCGCCGCCCGGCGCCTCGGCCCTCGAGGCCCTGCGCGCGCTCGATCCCGACCGCGTCTGGACCGGGGATGGCTAGCTCCTGGCTAGCCCGGCGATGAACGAGCGCGCGCTGCCGCGGCGCCTGTTCGAGCTCGGGGCGCCCGCCGCGCGCCCGCTGCTGCTCACGGTGCTCGGTGAGTTCGTGCTCGACCACGCCGGGCCGGTGTGGAATGCCACGCTGATCCGGGCGCTGGCGGCGCTGGGGATCCGCGAGCTCACCGCCCGCCAGGCGATCACCCGCAGCGCTGCCGAGGGCTGGCTGCGCCCCGACCGGGTCGGCCGCCAGACACGCTGGCACCTGTCGGCGCCCACGCGCGAGCTGCTGGTGCGCGGCCGCGAGCGCATCTACGGCTTCGAGGGGATCGCCAAGGAGTGGGACGGCCGCTGGCTGGTCGTGATGGTGCGCGTCCCGGAGGGCCGGCGCGAGCACCGGCACCGGCTGCGGGTCCGGCTGGCGTGGGCCGGCTTCGGCTCGCTCGGCCAGGGCGTCTGGATCACGCCGCACCTGGAGCGCGAGCGGGAGGCGCTGGAGGCGCTGCGCGAGCTCGGCCCGTCCGCGCAGGCGACCTCGTTCGTGGCCCGCCACGGCGGCATCGGCGGCGAGCCTGGGCTGGTGGTGGCCGCCTGGGGCGGGCTGGACCGCCTGGACGCCCACTACCGGGCGTTCATCGACGCCTTCGCGAGGCTGGACCCGCGGCAGCCCGAGGAGGTGTTCGCGGCGCAGGCGCGCCTGGTCCACCAGTGGCGCAAGTTCCCGTTCCTCGACCCTGGCCTGCCGGAGCCGTTGCTGCCGCCGGGCTGGAGCGGGGTCGAGGCCGGCGAGGTCTTCCGCTGCCATCACGACCGCTGGGCCGCTCCCGCCCGCGCCTGGTTCGGCGGCTGAAGCCGGGTGAGCTGACCGGCGATCGCCCCGGATCCCGCCGGCCGGGACCGTCAGTCGACGACCGCGCCGCAGGTGATGTTGAGGGCGGTGGCGGTCATGGTGCGGGCCAGGTCGGAGGCGGCGAAGGCCGCCACGTTCCCCACGTCGTCGAGCGTCGCCGCACGCTTCAGCATCGTCTGCCGCTCGATCGATCCGACGATCGCCTCGCGCCCGTCGAAGCCCTCGGGGAGCGTCTCGGGCACGCCGGCCGTCTGCAGGGTCACGACGCGGATGCCATGTGGTCCAAGCTCGCACGCCAGCTGCCGGCGGAGGGTGTCGACCGCCTGGAACGCGACCTGGAGGCCTCCCAGGTAGTAGTCGGGCGTCGGGTCGCCGTAGCCGCCGAACGCGAGGATCACGCCCGATCGCTGCCTGATCATGTGCCGCGCTGCCGCCTTCGAGGTCAGGAACATCGTCCGCACGGCGGTCACGACCGGCCGCTCGAAGTCTTCGAGCGCCATCTCGGCCAGTGGGGTTCCCTGCACGTCCCCGTGCGAGATGAGGTTGAAGGAGACGTCGATCCCTCCGGCCGTCGCGGCCACAGCGTCGGCGTGCTCGTGGACGGCCCGCTCGTCGAGCGCGTCGACGTGCGCTGTCTCGGCCACCCCTCCGGCGGAGCGGATCTCCGCGGCCACCTTGCCGAGCTTCGCCTGGGTGCGACCGGCGAGGAAGACCTTGGCTCCCTCGCGGGCGAAGGCACGGGCCACCGCGCCGCCGATGGAGCCGCCCCCTCCGTAGATGACGGCGTTCTTGTTCTCGAGGAGCACGTCGATCCTCCTATCGCGTGAGCGACCAGGGGTCCAACAAGCTTTCTAGAAGCAAGTACGGTTTGTCAAGTCAAGTCCGATTTCTCGGCAGGATCATGGTGGGCCCGCCCACGGCCCGGCACCGACGCATTCACGCCGCGCCGGTGCCGGTGCCGGTGTCCACCTTGCCGCGCCGCGCCGCTCAGAGGGTCGCGATGAGGACGGCGATCAGCCCCGACAGAAAGATCCCGTCGAAGGTCCCGGCACCGCCGATGGAGGCGACCGGGGCGCCCAGCCTGCGGATGCGCGGCAGGTTCAGCAGATCGGCGCCGACGAGCGTGCCGAGCACGCCGGCGACGAAGGCCAGCGCGGTGCGCGTCGCATCAGCTCAGCCGCGCCGGCGCAGTGGATGGTCCTCGGGGATCTCGACCACGCAGATGCGGACGCCGTCGGGGTCGGCGATCCACATCTCGTCGAGGCCCCATGGCATCCGCTCTGGCTCCCGGACGACGGGCACGCCCCGCTCCCCCAGCTCGCGGCGGGTCGCCGCGAGGTCACGGACCTGGAGCCACAGCTCCATGCCACGGCCGGACGGATCGTCGGACCGTCCGGACAGCTCCAGGAACCCGCCACCGAGGAAGAACACCGTGCCGCGCTCGGGTCCGCCGCCGAACTCCCGGTAGACCGCCAGACCCAGCGTGCTCTGATAAAAGGCACGGCTGCGCTCGAGGTCCGTCGGCCGCAGCAGCACCCGACTGGTCAGTACCTCCATGTCCCTATCATCCGCCATTCAGTCCAGCGGGACGCGGCGGTCGGCCCAGGCGGCGCCGGCGCTGGCGGCGGAGACCAGCGCGATCGCGGCGATCTCGCGCCTGCGCAGGGCCTCGCCCAGCACCACCAGGCCGGCCAGCGCACCGGCGGCCGGCTCGAGGCTCATCAGCACGCCGAACACGCGCGCCGGCAGGCGGCGCAGCACCTCGATCTCCAGCGAGTACGGGATCGCGGCCGACAGCAGACCGACCCCGGCGCCGACCGCGAGGACCCGCCACTCGCCGAGCGCGCCGCCAGCCTGCGCAACGCCCAGGGGGGTGGCCAGGATGGCGGCGACGGCCGTCGCCAGCGCCAGCCCGTCGGGGCCGCTGAAGGCCTGCCCGACCCGCTGGCTGAGCAGGATGTAGGCGGCCCAGCAGGCGGCGGCGCAGCCGGCAAGGCCCAGCCCGAGCGGGTCCAGCGCGCCGCCGCCGACCCGGGTGAGCAGCACGACCCCGCTGGCGGCCAGCGCGACCCAGACCAGGTCGAGCAGGCGCCGCGACCCCGCGACGGCGACCCCGAGCGGGCCGGCGAACTCGATCGTCACGGCCACCCCGATGGGGATGCGGTCGATGGCCGCGTAGAAGGTGCCATTGAGCGCGGCCAGCGCCGCGCCGAACGCGATCACCAGCACGACCTGGCGCCGGCTGCGGCGGCTCGGCCGCGGTCGGGCCAGAGCGAGCAGCACGAGCGCGCCGACACCCAGGCGCAGCAGCACCACGCCGAGCGGTCCCGCCTGGTCGAACGCGGTCTTCGCCAGCGCGGAGCCGAGCTGGACCGAGCCGATGGCCCCCAGGACCAGCACCGGTGACGGCAGGCGCGGGACCACCCTGGTCCGCTGGCGGGTCATGGCGCGACGGTACGCCGGATCGCCCGGCCGCGCGAAGGGCCACGGGTCCCCGGCGCGGTCCAGGGCCGGTCACGCGGCTTGCTACCATCGGCGCATGACGCGTCGGGCATGGCTGGAGTTCGCCGCGGTCTCGCTGCTGTGGGGTGTCCCCTACCTGTTCATCAAGGTCGCGGTCGCCGAGCTTCCACCGGTGACCGTGGTGTTCGTCCGCGTCGCCATCGCCGCGCTGCTGCTGTGGCCGGTGGCGCTGCGACGCGGAGCGCTGCGCGGGCTGCGCCGCCGCGCTCCGCAGCTCGTCGTGCTGTCGCTGGTCGAGATCGCGATCCCGTTCCTGCTCATCAGCATGGGCGAGCAGCACATCGCCTCCTCGCTCGCAGGGCTGCTGATCGCCTCGCTGCCGCTGTTCGTCGCGCTGCTCGCCCTGCGCTTCGACGCCGCCGAGCGGGTGAGCGGGCTGCGGCTCCTCGGCCTGCTGCTCGGCATCGGCGGGGTCGCCGCCCTGCTCGGGATCGACATCGGCGGCGACAGGGCGCAGCTGGTCGGCGCCGCCATGGTGCTGGTGGCGACACTCTCCTACGCGACCGCGACGCTGGTGGTCAAGCGCGCCTTCAGCGGAGAGTCCATGCTCGGCGTGGTGGCTGTCACGACCACGGTGGCGAGCCTGCTGCTGGCCCCGTTCGCGGTCGCGCTCACTCCCGCCCGCATGCCGAGCACCAACGTCATCCTGTCGCTGGTGGCCCTCGGCGTGCTCTGCACCGCCGTGGCCATGATCGCGTACTTCGCGTTGATCGTCGAGGCAGGCCCGAGCCGGGCCACGGTCGTCACCTACCTGAATCCCGCCGTAGCGGTTGCCCTTGGCGTGACCGTCCTGGATGAGCCGCTCACCGTGGCGATCGTCGCCGGCTTTCTGCTGATCCTCGCCGGGTCGTGGCTGTCGACCCGCCCCCCGGCGCGGCATGGCGCCCGCATCACGGCCGGCCGCTGAGCGCCGGGGGGAAGGGCCGACGACCACATGTCACCTGGAAGTACGGTGCCTCCCTGCTCGGGGCCGCCTCAGGGACCTCCCTGACCCATCGCGGTGAGGAGCGCTCCCCGGCCTGTGATGTCTATGGGAGCGCGGCCCGCACGCACAGGGCGGTGGAGGGCAACGGCACCCCACCCTCGTCGTCGACGTGCTTCTCGGCGGCCTGCGCGACGGTGTCCCAAGCCTCGGGAGCGTCCCGCGAGCCGAACCGCTCCGCCACCGTCCGCAGCATCTCCGGGGGCAGGAAGTCCTTGTTGAACTGCACGTAGTCGTCGACGGACCGGAACCGGAAGGGCAGGACGCGCTCGACCGCTGAGACGTCGGTGAACCCGGCGGCTGTCAGCTCCTCGGTGAGCTGCCGCGGGTCGGACATGCTGAACGGGCCCGGCTGGTCGGGTGGCGGTGGCGGCAGCTCGAGGCGCTGGAAGAGCGCCATGGGGCCGATGGACAGCAGGTGCTCGGACGGCGGTCCCCAGACGGAGATGGCCAGCACGCCGCCGGGTGCCAGCACGCTGGCCAGCTCGCGGAAGGCGGCGGCGTGGTCGACGACGAACATCAGGCCAAACCTTGACAGGACCACGTCGAAGGAGTCGGGCTCCAGCCCGAGCGATTCCACGTCTCCCTCGACGAACTCGATGTTGTCGAGCTCCTTTGCGCGCTGGCGGGCGACCTCGAGCATCGCCGGGGAGATGTCGACTCCCACGACGCGGCCAGTCGGCCCGACCGCGCGGAGAGCGCTCAGCGCGGGCTCGCCGTGGCCGGTGGCGACGTCGAGGACCCGCTGCCCGGGACGGACGCCGGCCACGTCCAGCATCCAGGCGGTGACCGAAGCGGCGCCGCGTTCGAACTCGTTGTCCCAGGTTTCCCATGCGGGGCTGGTGGTGTCCCAGAACGTGCGCTGATGGGTCTTGAATTGAGCTGGATCGAATTGGGTGGGAGCCATTCGGACGCGACCTCCATTTCTCTCCCCTCGTTACCACCGTATCGGCTGCGATCAAGGCGGAGGGGCTGGTCAAGCACTTCGCAGGCGGATCTCCACAGCGGCCACCCTACCGCTCCACCGCCGCGGGCCGCCCCGCGCCGGCCGACCCGCTCGCCGCGCGCTCTGGAAATTCGCTTGCGCCCGGGCGCGGCGGCCGCCACAGTGCACCCGATGCTGTCGTCGAGCGGTGATCGCCGCTCAGCCGGGAAGCTCGAGGAGGTGTGTCGTGGCCGAGTCCGTCCAGCGGGATCGGGCCTGCCATCGCCCTCCCGTCCTGCTCCCCGACCGCTGACGCAAGCGACGCGCACGGCTCCGGGGAGCGTCATCCCAAAAGGAGCACACCCGTGCGCAAGCGCGACATCGAGCGCCGTCTGAGCGCTGAGATCAGCGACGCCGACGACGAGCCCACCACCGAACGGATGCGTCGCGGCCGCGACGACCTGCTGGCGCCCGACATCAGGGGCCGGCTGACCCAGGAGATGCGCGCCCGCCTGTTCCAGGAGCACGAGGCCGCCGTCGCCGAAGACGGACCGCCGAGGGGCGACCGCTGGTCGAGCTGGGGCGACGCGGAGGAGCGCGGGCCAACGCCGTACCCGAGCTGGCTGATCACCGAGCTCGCCGCGGTCGACTCCGAGCTCGGCATGCTCAAGACCGGCAAGGAAGCCGACGTGTTCCTGCTGGACCGCGCGCTGCCCGGCACCGAGCGGGCGTGCCTGATCGCGGCCAAGCGCTACCGCGACGGCGACCACCGGCTGTTCCATCGGGACGCCGGCTACCTGGAGGGACGCCGCGTGCGGGCGTCCCGCGAGATGCGGGCGATGCAGCGCCGCAGCCATTTCGGCCGCAACCTGATCGCCCAGCAGTGGGCGGTGGCGGAGTTCGCCGCGCTGCGCCTGCTGTGGGCGGCCGGGGCGCCGGTGCCCTACCCGATCCAGCGGATCGGCACCGAGCTGCTGCTGGAGTTCGTCGGCGACGACGACGGCACGGCGGCGCCGCGCCTGGTCCAGCTCCGCCCCGGCGCGCACGAGCTGGCCGAGCTGTGGCAGCAGCTCAGGGACGCCATGATCATCCTGGCCAGACACGGGTACACCCACGGTGACCTGTCCGCCTACAACCTCCTCGTCCATGCCGGAGAGCTGGTCCTGATCGACCTGCCGCAGCTTGTCGACGTCGTCGCCAACCCGCAGGGCCGTGCGTTCCTGCAACGCGACGTGGGCGCCGTCTGCGCCTGGTTCGCCTCGCGGGGGCTTCCCGCCGACCTCGCCGACCCCGAGCTCATGGTGGAGCTGCTGCTCGCGGAGGCAGGGCTCGGCTGAGCCGTGCACAATGCACCCCGAACCTCAACCAGAAGGCGGATCAGGATTGTGACGACGTCCATTCATCAGCGGATCGCCGAAGAGCTCGGGGCGGGCGAGCGGCAGGTCAGCGCCGCCGTCGACCTGCTCGACGGCGGCGCCACCGTGCCCTTCATCGCCCGTTACCGCAAGGAAGCGACCGGGGCGCTCGACGACGCGCAGCTGCGCACGCTCGAGGACCGCCTGCGGTACCTGCGCGAGCTGGAGGAGCGGCGCGCGGCGATCCTGGAATCGATCCGCGCCCAGGGCAAGCTCGACGAGGCGCTGGAGGCGCGGATCATGGCCGCGGACTCCAAGGCGCGGCTCGAGGACATCTACCTTCCCTACAGGCCCAAGCGCCGCACCAAGGCGCAGATCGCCATCGAGGCGGGCCTCGAGCCGCTCGCCGATCAGCTCCTGGCCGATCCGACGCTCGATCCTCGAGCGGCCGCCGCCGGCTTCGTCGACGCCGACAAGGGCGTGGCCGACGCCGACGCCGCGCTCGAGGGCGCACGCGCGATCCTGGTGGAGCGCTTCGCCGAGGACGCCGACCTCATCGGCGCGCTGCGCGAGCGGATGTGGTCGCGAGGCCGCCTGGTGTCGCGCGTCCGCGACGGCAGGCAGGAGGCCGGCGCCAAGTTCGCCGACTACTTCGACTTCACGGAGCCCTTCGCCAAGCTGCCCTCGCACCGGGTCCTGGCGATGTTCCGCGGCGAGAGCGAGGAGGTCCTGGACCTCGCCTTCGCTCCGGAGCCGGCGGACGCCGCGCCGGCACCGGCCGGGCCGAGCGAAAACGAGGCGCAGGTCGCGCGGCGCTTCGGGATCGCCGACCGTGGCCGGCCCGCCGACCGCTGGCTGCTGGACACGGTGCGCTGGGCCTGGCGCACGCGCATCCTCGTCCATCTGGGCATCGACATACGCACGCGCCTGTGGCAGGCGGCCGAGGACGAGGCGGTGCGCGTGTTCGCCGCCAATCTCCGCGACCTGCTGCTGGCCGCTCCCGCCGGGACGCGACCGACCATGGGGCTGGACCCCGGCTACCGCACCGGGGTGAAGGTCGCGGTGGCCGACGCCACCGGCAAGGTGGTGGCGACCCACACGGTTCACCCGCACCAGCCGCAGCGGCGCTGGGACGAGGCGATCGCGGTCCTGGCGCGGCTGGCGCTGGCCCATCGCGTCGAGCTGATCGCCATCGGCAACGGCACCGCCTCGCGCGAGACCGACAAGCTCGCCGACGAGGTGATCAAGCTGCATCCGCAGCTCAAGCTCACCAAGGTCGTGGTGTCGGAGGCCGGCGCCTCGGTGTACTCCGCCTCGGCCTATGCCTCCCAGGAGCTGCCAGAGCTGGACGTGTCGCTGCGCGGCGCCGTGTCGATCGCGCGCCGGCTGCAGGATCCGCTGGCGGAGCTGGTCAAGATCGACCCCAAGTCCATCGGGGTCGGCCAGTACCAGCACGACGTCTCCGAGAGCAAGCTGTCGCGCTCGCTCTCGGCGGTGGTAGAGGACTGCGTGAACGCGGTCGGCGTCGACGTCAACACCGCCTCGGCGCCGCTGCTGACACGTGTGTCGGGCATCGGCGAGGCGCTCGCGCACGGCATCGTGCTGCACCGCGACGCCAACGGGCCGTTCCACTCGCGCCGGGCGCTCAAGGGCGTCCCCCGCCTCGGCCCCAAGGCGTTCGAGCAGTGCGCCGGCTTCCTGCGCATCCCCGACGGCGACGACCCGCTGGACGCCTCCAGCGTGCACCCGGAGGCCTATCCGGTCGTGCACCGCATCCTCGAGGCCACCGGCGGCGACATCAGGGCGCTGATCGGCAACACAAGGGTGCTGCGCGCGCTCCGGCCGAGCGACTTCGCCTTCGGCGCCTTCGGCCTGCCGACCGTGACCGACATCCTCAGGGAGCTGGAGAAGCCGGGCCGGGACCCGCGCCCAGCCTTCAGGACCGCGACCTTCAGCGAGGGCGTGGACACCCTGGAGGACCTCAGGCCCGGCATGCTGCTGGAGGGCGTGGTCAGCAACGTCGCCGCCTTCGGCGCCTTCGTCGACGTGGGCGTGCACCACGACGGCCTCGTCCACGTCTCGGCGATGTCGAAGACCTTCGTCCGCGACCCCCGCGAGGTGGTCAAGCCGGGAGACGTCGTGCGCGTGAAGGTGCTCGACGTCGACATCCCGCGCAAGCGCATCTCGCTGACCCTGCGGCTCGACGACGAGCCCGGCGGGCGCGGCGACCAGCGCCCTCCACCGGGAGGCGGACGCCGCGACCGCGACCCGTCACGCTCGACACCACGCGGATCGCAGCGGCAGCGCCGCGCCGCCGCACCCGATACCGCGCTCGCCGACGCGCTGCGGCGCGCCGGCCTCGACAAAGGTCTCCACGGAGCGTAGCCCGCGGGCGGCGGCTCTGAAGCGCCCGAACGGTGACCGTCCGGGGCGTTGGCGTGTATGGTGCTCCAGGCAGGCCGGTCCGCAGCTGACGCCCGGAGTCCCCGAGGAGCCATGCTGGTCATCGACGCCGCCGCGGTACGGGAGCTGTTCCCCATGACCGCGGCCATCGCCGAGATGCGCGAGGCGCTCATGCGCTACAGCGCCCGCACGATCGTCCAACCCCTGCGCCTGGTTGTCCAGCCACTTGACGGTCCCGGCCTGCTCGCGGCGATGCCCGCCTGGGCCGGCTTCGACCGCGGCTTCGGGATCAAGACCGTCACGGTGACCCCCGGCAACCCCGGAAGAGGCCTGGACACCCACCAGGGCACCGTGACGACCTTCGACCGCGAGACCGGCGTGCCCAGCGCCGTGATGGACGCCTCGGCCATCACCGCGATCCGCACGGCGGCCGTGTCAGCCGTGGCCACCGAGGCGCTCGCCGCACCCGACGCCGGCGACCTGGCCGTGCTCGGCTCGGGCGTGCAGGCGCGCAGCCACCTCGAGGCGATGGCCGCCCTGCGGCCGCTGCGCCGCGTCAGGGTGTGGAACCGCACCCGCGACCACGCCGAGTCCCTCGCCGCCTGGGCGGGCACCCGCTTCGGCCCCAGCGTCGAGGTGACCGGCTCGGTGGCCGAGGCGCTCGACGGCGCCGACCTGGTGTGCACCACGCTCGCCTGCGTCGAGCCCGTGATCTCGGCGGAGACGCTCGCGCCGGGCGTCCACGTGAACGCGGTCGGGGCCTGCGTGCCCGCCAACCGGGAGCTGGACACCGCCGCGGTCGCGTCCGCAACCGTGTTCGCCGACAGCCGCGAGTCGGCCCTGGCCGAGGCGGGCGACCTGGTCATCCCGATCCGTGCCGGCGAGCTGTCCGCGGACCACGTCGTCGCCGAGGTCGGCGAGGTGCTGCTCGACCGCCACCCCGGCCGCACCCGCCCCGACGAGATCACCCTGTTCAAGTCCCTCGGCCTGGCGATCGAGGACGTGATCGCCGGCTCCTACATCGAGCGGCAGGCGCGCTCGCGCGGCCTCGGGACGCAGGCCGGCATGGCATGATCGACGCGCCGGCCCTCGAGCGCGTCCACGCCGCCCGTGCCCGCACCGCCGGCATCGTCCGGCGCACCCCGGCCCTGCCGCTGCGGCGGGACGGCCGCACGCTGTGGCTCAAGCTCGAGGTCCTGCAGCCGATCGCCTCGTTCAAGCTGCGCGGCGCCTCGGCGGCGGTCACCGCCGCGCCAGCCGAGGCGACCGGCGCGGGGCTGCTGACCGCCTCCGCCGGCAACATGGCGCAGGGCGCCGCGTGGATGGCTCGCCACCTGGGCGTGCCGTGCTCGGTGGTGGTCCCGGACACCGCGCCGCCCAGCAAGCTGGAGCGCATCGCCGAGCTCGGCGCCAGCGTGATCCCGGTCAGCTTCGACCGCTGGTGGCAGACATTCGTCGACCGCGCCTATCCCGGCCTCGAGGACCGCTTCTTCGTCCACCCCTTCCTCGACACCGAGGTCATGGCCGGCAACGGCGTGATCGCCTGCGAGCTGGCCGAGGACGTGCCCATGGAGGCCGACACGGTGCTCGTTCCCTGGGGCGGCGGCGGGCTGGCCTGCGGCATCGCCGCTGTCCTGCGGGTCCTGCGGCCCGAGGCCCGCGTGTTCGCTGTCGAGGTCGAGGGCGCCGCTCCGCTGGCCGCCTCGCTGGCCGCGGGCGGGGTGGTCTCCATCGACTACCGGCCCTCGTTCGTGGACGGGATCGGCTCCAAGACCGTCTTCCCGGACATGCTGGCGCTGGCCAGCCAGCTCCTCGGCGGCTCGCTGGTGGTGCCGGTGGCGGCCGTGGCGACAGCCGTGCGCCGGCTCGCCGAGGGCGCCAGGGTGGTCGCCGAGGGCGCCGGCGCCGCCGCGGTCGCCGCCGCCGACCTCGTCGACAGCGAGCACGTCGTCTGCATCGTCTCGGGCGGCAACATCGACACCGCCAAGCTCGCCCGGATCCTGGACGGCACGGTGCCGTAGAGTCCACCGGTGACCACTGAATCGTTCAGCGAGCGGCTGGTCGGCGCGAACCGGCCGGTCTGGCGGGCGATGGCGGCACACCCCTTCGTGCGTGGTGTCGCCGACGGCACCCTGCCGGATGCGGCATGGCGCGCCTGGGTGCAACAGGACCGGGCGTTCGTGCTGGAGGAGCGCCGCGTCGCCGGAGCGCTGCGCGCGCTCGGGCCGCCGCCCGTGCTGGAGCGGTTGTGCGAGCAGCTCGAAGCGGCGCTCGCGCAGGAGGCCGCGGCCTTCGCCGCCGAGGCGGGGCGGCTGGGCTTCCCAGCCGAGGTGGAGCCCTGGCCCATCTGCCTGGGCTACACCGCCTACCTGCTCGAGGCCGCGCGCGACGGCTTGCTGGAGGGGCTCACCGCGCTGTTTGGCGTGGAGCGCGCCTACCTCGACACGTGGACGGCCGTGCGCGCGTCCAGCGACCCCGACTCGCCCTACCAGGCCTGGATCCAGAACTGGACCAGCGAGGAGTTCCGCGCCTTCGTGGGCGACCTCGGCCGTGTGCTCGACGAGCTCGCCGGCGCTCCCCCGCCGGCGCTGGCCGCTCGGCTCCAGACGCGCTTCGCCCGGGTCGCGCGCTTCGAGCTGGCCTTCTGGGAGATGGCTTGGAGCGGTTGGGACTGGGGGCAGCCTTAGGCGCAATGTCGGTCAGTTTGCGGCTTGACGCCTCGGCGGCTGGGCCCAGCACCCACCCAGGCTCTAGCCCGCCTCAGGCCAGCAGCGCGCGGTGGCGCGCCAGGGCGTCGAGCAGCGTCACGACGTCCTCGGTGGTGTTGTAGCAGTGGGCGGAGACGCGCAGGTTGGCGTCGCGTGAGGAGACCACGATCCGCCGGGCGGCCAGCGCCGCGACCAGAGCGTCCACGTCGTTGGAGGCGACCGCGATGAGCGGTCCGCGCCTGGCGGGGTCGCGCGGGGTGAGGACCCGGGCGCCCAGCGCGTCCAGCCCTTCGAGCAACAGGTCGTTCAGGGCGCGCACGTGCGCCGCGGTCTGGGCGATGCCGATCTCGCGCATCAGCTCGATGCCGGCGATCCCCGCGTAGATGTTGGGCACGGGCGGGGTGCCCGACTCGAAGCGGCGGGCCGTCGGCGAGGGCGAGTAGTCGTGGACGTCCATCTGGAAGACGTCGGCGTCGGCGAACCAGCCCGTGACGGTGGGCACCAGCCCTTCCAGGTGGTCGCGGCGGCAGTACAGGAACGCCAGCCCCGCCGAGCCCAGCAGGTACTTGAGCACGCCGGTCACCAGGAAGTCGGCGTCGAGCACGCGCACGTCGATGGGGATCGCCCCGATCGCCTGGTAGACGTCGAGCAGGACGCGGGCGCCGCGCTCGTGGGCGAGCCGCACCACCCCGTCGACGTCGAGCCGCGCGCCGTTGCGGAAGCTGATCGAGGTGATCGCCACCAGGGCGGTGTCGTCGTCGATCGCGGCCTCGAAGCGCTCCAGCGGGATGGTGCCGTCGACGGCGGCCGGCACGTGCACGACCCGGGCGCCACGCAGCTCCTGCGCGTGCCAGATCTGGCCGATGGTGGGGAACTCGAAGTCGCTGACCACGATGGTGCGGCGGTCGTCGAAGTGGAAGGCGCTGCGCACAGCTGTTGAGGTAGACCCTGGACCGGAAGATCGGGAACCCGTCCCTGATGGTGCCCGGCAGGTCAGGGGCCGCCAAGAGACGCTCTCCTCCTCACCGGCCGGCGCACCGCCGGCACCCGCACCGAGACGATCACGATCTCATCGCTCGCGGGGTTGTCCACCAGCGTGGCGGTCGCGCGGACCGTCATGGTCTCCACCTCCGCGTCGGCACCAGCCGGATGCAAGCATCGAGCGGATTGGAGTGTCAATAAGTTGACGAGCGTAGTGACAACGCATCTTCGGGACCGCTCGCAGCATCGACGAAAGCCGCACTTGACACGGAAATGGGCACGCCGCAACGTTTGGGCCAAAGCTTAGATGATTGAGCCATACGAGCGGAGGGCGCAGGGCATGGGGCAGCTCACTCCGCGAAGCCGGCCTCGGCGAAGGTCGCCATCGACAGGACGGCGGCGGCGCAGCGCACGATCGGCACGGCGAGCAGCGCGCCGGTCCCCTCGCCGAGCCGCAGCTCGAGGTCGATCAGCGGCGACAGACCCAGGTGCTCGAGGGCGGCGCTGGCCCCGGGCTCGACAGAGCGGTGGCCGGCGACCAGGAAGCCAGCGACCCGCGGCGCGATGGCGCAGGCGACGAGCGCCGCCACGTCGGCGTTGACGCCGTCGAGCACGACAGGCACCCGCCTGGACGCGCCGGCGAGCAGCAGGCCGGCCAGGGCGGCGTGCTCGAGCCCGCCGACGCTGGCCAGCGCGCCGATGGGGTCGGCCGGGTCGGGATCGTGGCGCGCCAGCGCCCGCTCAACCACCTTCACCTTCAGCTCCCAGGTGGCGTCGTCGATGCCCGTGCCGCGGCCCGTCACCGCGGCCGGGAGCCGGCCGGTGAAGGCCGCCACCAGGCAGGCGGCCGCGGTGGTGTTGCCGATGCCCATGTCGCCGGTGACCAGGAGGTCGGCGCCCTCGTCCAGCAGCTCGCCGGCGGCGTCGGCACCAGCCAGCAGCGCTCGCGCCGCCTCCTGCCTGGACATCGCCGGCTCGACCGCGAGGTCGGCGGTGCCCCGCCGCACGTTCGCCGGCAGCACGAGCGGATGGGGCGCCGGCGCCGCGGCCACGCCGACGTCGAGCAGTCGGAGCCGCGCGCCGATCACGCCCGCCATGGCGTTGACCGCCGCCTGCCCGGCCGCCATGGCGGCGACCATGGCGCCGGTGATCGCCTGCGGCCATGGGGTGACGCCCTGCGCGACCACGCCGTGATCCCCGGCCGCGACCAGCACCGCAGGAGCGGCCGGCAGCGGCGGCGGGCAGCGCCCGGCCATGGCCGCCAGCCGCGCGCCCAGCTCCTCGAGCCGTCCCAGGCTGCCGGCCGGCTTGATGAGCCGCGCATGCCGGTCCCTGGCCGCGGCCTCGGCCGCCGCGTCCAGCGGTGGCACCGCCGCCGCGAGCCGCGCCACCCGCTCCTCGAATGCCGCGCCCGCACGGTCGGAGGGCACGCGACCGCCTCGCTCACGCCTGGCCATCGGGGGCTCCCTGCCGGGCGCGCGCGCCCTTGGGCAGGGAGCTGAGGGCGCGCTCCGCCCGCTCGAACACCTCGTCGAGGTCGCCCGAGGCGCTCACGCGCCTGACCCGGTCGGCGTAGTGCGCGAGCAGCGGGACCGCCTCGCGCCGGTAGGTCACGAGCCGGGCGGAGACGGTGTCGGGATTGTCGTCGCTGCGGCTCTCCATCCGCGCGCGCCGCGACAGCCTCGCCGACGCGACCTCGTCCGGCATCACCAGCTCCAGGACGAGCTGGATCTGCCGGCCGTCGGCGGCGAGCACCCGGTCCAGCTCGTCCGCCTGGCGGACGTTGCGCGGGTAGCCGTCGAGGATGAAGCCGTTCGCGAGATGCTCGGCCATGACCTGCGCGACGATGCGGTCAGGGATCATGTGGCCGCGGTTGACCTGCTCGCTGATGCGATGCGGGTCGCCGTCCGCCACCGACGCCCGCAGCAACTGGCCGGACGAGACGTGGGGAACGCCGAGCAGCTCGGACAGGTGGGGACCGAGCGTGCCCTTGCCGGAGCCGGGCGGCCCCACGAGGAGCAGGTGCTTGAGATCAAAAGGACGTATGGTCATCGGCTAGCTCACGCTCACACCGATCAGCCGGCCGATCCCGAAGGTGGTCGCGGCGGCGGCTCCGCCCACCAGGAGCTGGCGCAGGCCGGAGCGGACCGCGGAGCGCCCGGTGAGCAGGCTGATACCGGCACCAACCAGGAACAGCGCCAGCGCTGAGAGGATGATCGAGGCGAGGAAGGCGGCCGTGCCCGCGGCCAGCAGCCACGGGATCACGGGCACCACCGCGCCGGTGGCGAAGGAGATGAAGCTGGAGACCGCGACCCGGATGGGCGACCCGAGCTCCTCGGGGTTCAGCCCGAGCTCCTCGCGGGCCATGGTGTCCAGCGCGGTGTCGTGGTCGCGCATGATGCGGGCGGCCATCGCCTCCGCCTCCTGGCGACCGATGCCCTTGGCCCGGTAGATGAGGGCGAGCTCGTTGGCCTCCTCGTCGGGCATGGCGGTGATCTCCTCGGACTCCAGGGCGATCTCGCGCTGGAACAGCTCGCGCTGCGAGGTGACGGAGATGTACTCGCCGGCGCCCATCGAGAACGCGCCGGCCAGCAGCCCGGCCAGCCCGGCGAGCAGGATGAAGTCGCGGCCGACCTCCCCGCCGGTCACGCCCATGACCAGCGACAGGTTGGAGACCAGGCCGTCGTTCACGCCGAAGATCGCCGCCCGCAGGGCGCCGGAGCGGTCGCCCCGGTGCCAGCGCTCTCCCCGCATGATGCCGCTCTTGGCGTTGGAGGGTGTGAGCCCGGCCAGCACACGCGCGTGGATGCGCTCGTCGGTGGCCATGGCCAGGGAGGCGTCGGGCACGTCGTCGTAATGGCCGGCGTCCGCGATCTCGGCCCGTTCCACGATCGGCAGCACCGCGCTCGGGCCGAGCCGCCGTGCCAGCCAGGCGATCAGCCTGGTCTTGAAGCTCAGGCGGTGGTCGGCGGCCAGGGGCTCTGGCTCGCCCAGCTCGACCAGCTTGGCGGCCCAGTGGCGAGCGTGCCGCTCCTCGGCCCCGGCGAGCTCGAGGAAGATCTCCCGCTGCTCGCCCTTGGCACGCTCGGCAAGGGCGCGGTACATCGCCGCGCCGTCCATCTCGTCGGCCCAGTGCTCATGGAACTGCCGCGCGTTGGACCTCGACTGCGCCTTGGACGCCAACCCTCACCTCCGTGCAGGCCGAGCCGCTCGCGGCTTGGCGCCGTCCAGTGTTGGGCACCGGTCGCCGAGCGTGCAACAGGAGTGTCCACTCGGGGGCCGCGAGCGACGATTGACGAGGCCCCCACCGACCTGGCAGCCTGTAGTGCCACATGATCGCACTGCTCGAGTCCGAGCTGTTGGCGACCGGCGCGGCCATGCGTGAGCCGCTCGGGCCGGCCGCTCTGACGACTCGTGCCTGCGCGCCGATGGGGCTGGGCACCGGCAACTCGGCGGCCGGTCGTCCCCCCTGTCGCCCGGCCGCGGCGCCCCGCGTGGCTGTCTGACCGCGCCGTGGCCTCTCGCTCCAGCCGCCCCTGGCGGTCTGCGCCCAGACTTGCGTACCCACCCATCTCCGGCCCACACGCCGGCCCTTTCAAGGAGAAACCCATGGCCAAGCGTGACGACGTGCTGGTCAGCACCGAATGGCTGGCCCAGCACCTCGACGACCCGAGCATCCGCATCGTCGAGGTCGACGAGGACACCGACGCCTACGGCCGCGGCCACATCCCCGGCGCGGTCGCCGTCAACTGGAACACCGACCTCCAGGACCCGCTGCGCCGCGACTTCATCGACCCGGAGCAGTTCGCCAAGCTGCAGGACTCACTGGGCATCACCCCGGACACGCTGGTGGTGCTCTACGGGGGCAACAACAACTGGTTCGCCGCCTACGCGTACTGGTACTACAAGGTCTACGGCCACCACCCGGTGAAGCTGGTGGACGGCGGCCGCAAGGCATGGGAGCTCGAGGGTCGCGAGCTGACCACCGGCTCCACCCCCATCTCGTCCACCAGCGGCTACCCGCTGCAGAAGCCGGACCTGTCCATCCGCGCCTTCCGCGACCAGGTGCTGGAGGAGTACGTCAACAAGCCGGACCGCGCCCTGGTCGACGTGCGCTCGCCCGAGGAGTACCGGGGCGAGAAGCTGGCGCCCGACCACCTGCCCCAGGAGCAGGCGCAGCGTCCCGGTCACATCCCGGGCGCCGCGAACATCCCGTGGCTCAAGGCGGTCGACGGCACCACCGGCAAGTTCCTCACCGACGAGCGGCTCGCCGAGCTGTACGGGGGCCAGGGCGTCACCTCGGACAAGGACGTGGTGGCCTACTGCCGCATCGGCGAGCGCTCGGCCCACACCTGGTTCGTCCTGCACGAGCTGCTGAGCTACCCCAACGTCCGCAACTACGACGGCTCCTGGACCGAGTGGGGCTCGCTGGTCGGCGTCCCGATCGAGCGCTGAGCACCTGAAGCACCTGGCGGTACCCGCCTTCGCGGACGGCCCCGGCGCGCGCGCCGCGCCGGGGCCGTCCGCTGCGGGGAGTAGCTTCAGCCGGTGCGGGAATCCGTGATATATCTGCCCCTGCGAGCAGCCCCCCTGCTCGCTCGACCGTGCCTGGGAGGATGGCAGCGATGACCGTCGAGCTGGACGTCGTGGGCATCGGCAACGCCCTGGTCGACGTCCTCGACCACAAGCCGCACGACTTCGTCGTCCTGCACCGCCTCGCCAAGGGCACGATGACGCTGATCGACGAAGACCGCGCTCATCACCTCTACCAGGCGATGGAGCCGGCGCTGGAGATGTCGGGCGGCTCGGCCGCCAACACCATGGTCGGCATCGCCTCGCTCGGCGGGTCGGCGGCCTACATCGGCCGGGTGCGCGACGACAAGCTCGGCAACGTGTTCGCCGACGACCTGCGCGCGACCGGGGTCGAGTTCTCGGTGTCGCCCGCCACCGAGGGGCCGGCCACCGGCCGCTGCGTGATCGTCGTCACCCCGGACGCCCAGCGCACGATGAACACCTACCTCGGCGCCTCCACCGACCTCGGGCCGGAGGACGTCCAGCCGGACCTGATCGCCCGCGCCAAGCTGGTCTACCTCGAGGGATACCTGTGGGACCGCCCGAGCGCCAAGGAGGCCTTCCGCGAGGCGGCGCGGCTGGCCCACGCCGCCGGGCGCCAGGTCGCCCTCACCCTGTCCGACCCCTTCTGCGTGGACCGGCACCGCGAGTCCTTCGTGGAGCTGATCGACGGCGCGGTCGACGTGCTGTTCGCCAACGAGGAGGAGATCGCCTCGCTGTTCCAGGTCCCCAGCTTCGAGCAGGCGCTGCAGTTGGTGCGCGGCCGCGTGTCGGTGGCCGCGCTGACCTGCGGCGCCAGGGGGTCGGTGATCGTCGCCGGCGACGAGGTCGCCAATGTCGACCCGTTCCCCGTGCAAGTGCTCGACACCACCGGGGCCGGCGACATGTACGCGGCGGGCTTCCTGCACGGCCTGGCGCAGGGCTGGGACCTGCCGGAGTGCGGGCGCCTGGGCTCGGCCGCCGCGGCGCGGATCATCGCCCAGACCGGCGCCCGCCCCCGCGACCCGCTCGCGCCACTGATCCAGCACGTGCTGGACGGTCGGCCAACCCTGCTGCTGCCGGACGAGGCGGTGCCGGCCTGGCCACGCTCCTGATCGCCCTCCGGGCCGCCGGCGCTCAGACGACGCCGAGCGCCAGCATGGCGTCGGCGACGCGGGTGAAGCCGGCGATGTTGGCGCCGACGACGTAGTTGCCCGGCACGCCGTAGGCGTCGGCGGTGCCGGCGCAGCGGTCGTGGATGCCGCGCATGATCTGGCCGAGGCGGCGCTCCGACTCCTCGAAGGTCCACGAGTCGCGGGCGGCGTTCTGCTGCATCTCGAGGGCGGAGGTGGCCACGCCGCCGGCGTTGGCCGCCTTGCCAGGGGCGAAGGCCACGCCCGCCTCGAGGAAGACGCGGACGCCCTCGGCGGTGGTTGGCATATTGGCGCCCTCCCCCACCGCGATGCAGCCGTTCTTGATCATGCGGATGGCGTCCTCGCCGCTGATCTCGTTCTCGGTCGCCGAGGGCAGGGCGATGTCGCACGGCACCTCCCACACGGCGCGGCCCGGCACGAAGGTCGCGTCCCGGCGCGCGTCGGCATAGGCGCTGAGGCGCCGCCGCCCGACCTCCTTGACCTGCTTCAGCAGCTCGACGTCGATGCCCTTGTCGTCGACGACGTAGCCGGCTGAGTCGGAGCAGGCCACCACGCGGCCGCCGAGCTGGGCGACCTTGTCGATGGCGTAGATGGCGACGTTGCCGGAGCCGGACACGACCACCCGGCGGCCGTCGAAGGAGGCGCCGATGACGGCGAGCATCTCGCCGACGAAGATGGCGCAGCCGTAGCCGGTGGCCTCGGTGCGCACCGGCGCGCCGCCCCAGCCGAGCCCCTTGCCGGTGAGCGTGCCGGACTCGTAGCGGTTGGTGATGCGCTTGTACTGGCCGAAGAGGTAGCCGATCTCGCGCGTGCCCACGCCGATGTCGCCCGCGGGGATGTCGGTGTCCTCGCCGAGGTGGCGGTGCAGCTCGGTCATGAAGCTCTGGCAGAAGCGCATGATCTCGCGGTCAGTGCGGCCCCTGGGGTCGAAGTCGGAGCCGCCCTT
>WNGA01000310.1_pt1 | contig 70296 bp, 68 predicted proteins | sample 5400061 | NCBI WGS metagenome assembly WNGA01 (sample SAMN13153366, study PRJNA577476) | soil metagenome | isolation source: 100 cm soil or saprolite under grassland replicate 2 | place: USA:California | collected 2016-06-15
GGCTGCTTGGGCGAGCGGCGAGTCATCATACTGCTCCTCACCTCGGTACCTCGCGAAAAGCGGGGTATCTAAGCGACAGTGTGCAACACGCCATGTCTTGATCGGTAGTGTCTTTTTGAAACTAAGCAATCTGCTACCTAGCTAATTACGCGGGCGCAGGCCGTTAGACATGATCGTGGGCCCCGCCACGGGGTAGGCGGGGCCCACGATTACTGGTGGGGGGCCGAGGTCAGTGGCCGCTGTTCAGCAGCATCATCTGGGCCTGCGCGACGGTGCTGCGGTCACGGCGCTGCCGGCTGGACAGGCCCGGCACCGTGGCCACTCCGGCCCGTTTCGCCACGCCGGTGGTCACCCCGGCGGCGTGCAGAACCTCTTCGGCGGTACGCCGATCCGTACAGGGATAGGTCTCGCGGCACCAGCCGCAGTTGCGACCGTGGGGATAGCGCTGCCGCCGGTGCTGGGCGAGCGTACGGCGGGCGGCGGCGATGTCCTTGTCGGCCGGACTGCCCAGCTCGATCGGTGTGCCGGGAGTGCTGGACCCTCGCATGCCTGACCGCCTCCAGTGCCTGGTGATGGCGGGCGCGGCGGCTGTCGCCGGCACGGGGAACCGGCCTGACCGCCGCGCCTCGCCTCTTCTCACATCCGGACCCGGGGCCATAGCCAGACCGGGCTCGGACGGGTCATGTCATGATGTATCCGGATAAACTTGCAACATCACGCATCCGATATGAACAACGACGCACAGTCGCCGAGGCATCGGGTTGTCGGCACGGAAATATTGAGACGCCGGGCGGCCGGATGCGATCGCGTCGATGCCGCTCGCTAGTCTCGCTGACGGAGCTATCACCAGCGGCAGGGAGCGATCACGTGGCCAGCATCCAGGGCATCGTCGGCAGGGAGATCCTGGACTCGCGGGGTAACCCGACGGTCGAAGTGGAAGTCGTACTCACCGACGGCACGGTGGGGCGGGCCGCGGTGCCGTCCGGGGCGTCGACCGGGCAGTTCGAGGCGATCGAGCTGCGGGACGGCGACGGCGGTCGCTACCTGGGCAAGGGCGTCGAGGCGGCCGTCGCGAACGTGGTCGCGCTCGGCGGCCGGCTGGTCGACCTGGAAGCCACCGACCAGCGGGCGATCGACCAGCTGATGCTCGACCTGGACGGTACGCCCGACAAGAGCCAGCTCGGCGCGAACGCGATCCTGGGCGTCTCGCTAGCGGTCGCCAAGGCAGCGGCGGAGTCGGCGAAGTTGCCGCTGTTCCGCTACCTCGGTGGGCCCAACGCGCACCTGCTGCCCGTACCGATGATGAACATTCTCAACGGCGGGGCGCACGCGGACAGCAACGTGGACGTACAGGAGTTCATGATCGCGCCGATCGGGGCGCCGACGTTCGCCGAGGCGCTGCGGTGGGGCGCGGAGACGTACCACACCTTGAAGAAGGTGCTGAAGAGCAAGGGGCTGGCGACCGGCCTCGGCGACGAGGGCGGGTTCGCGCCCAACCTGGGCGCCAACGCCGACGCGCTGGACCTGATCGCCACCGCCGTCGAGGAGGCCGGGTACGACCTCGGCACCGACATCGTGCTCGCCCTCGACGTGGCCGCGACCGAGTTCTACGGCGACGGCCGGTACGCCTTCGAAGGCCGCAAGAAGAGCGCCGAGGACATGATCGGCTACTACGGCGACCTGCTCGACGCGTACCCGATCGTGTCGATCGAGGACCCGCTCGATGAGGAGGACTGGGACGGTTGGGCCAGCCTCACCAGCGAGTTGGGGGACCGGGTGCAGATCGTCGGCGACGATCTCTTCGTGACCAACCCGCAGCGGATCGCGCGCGGGATCAACAGCGGCGCCGCCAACGCGCTGCTGGTGAAGGTGAACCAGATCGGGTCGCTCACCGAGACCTTCGACGCGGTCGACCTGGCGCACCGCAACGGCTACAAGTGCATGATGAGCCACCGCTCCGGCGAGACCGAGGACACCACCATCGCCGACCTCGCCGTGGCCACCGGCTGCGGCCAGATCAAGACCGGCGCACCGGCCCGGTCCGAGCGGGTCGCCAAGTACAACCAGCTGCTGCGCATCGAAGAGGAGTTGGGCGACGCGGCGCGCTACGCCGGGGTCGAGGCCTTCCCCCGGTACGTTTCTTCCGAAGACGTCGAGGAGTAGGAGCCACCCGTGTCGCAACGCCGGACCCCGAGTGGCCAGGGGCCCGGCAGGTCGCGGGCGTCTCGCCCCGCCCGCTCCGTCGGGCGTTCGGCTGCACGTCCGGCGGTACGGCGTACCGCGGCGAGTCGGGCCGGGGGTGCCAAGCGGACCCGGGCCCCGAAGCCGAAGGGGCGGTTCACCGGGCGGGCCGCGATCCTCGCGCTGGTGCTCTCCGCGCTGGTGCTCGCGTACGCCTACCCGGTGCGGACGTACCTTGCCCAGCGGGCCGAGATCGAGCGGCTGTCAGAGTCCCAGGACGCGCAGCGGAAGCGGATCGCGGGGCTGGAGAAGGAGCTGGCCAAGTGGGACGACCCGGAGTACGTACGGGCCCAGGCGCGGAGCCGGCTGCACTACATCCGCCCCGACGAGGTCCCGTACGTGGTGATCGACTCCGACAAGGGCAGGTCCGGCAGGAACGCCGGCAAACCAACCGGCGCCGGTACGCCGTGGCACGAGCGGATGTGGGGCAGCATCGCCGCCACCGACAAGGCCGGTGGCTGACCCGGTGCGGCGGGACAACTCCCCTGGTGAGGCAGCCGCGCCGGAAACGGTGATCTCCGGTGCGGATGTCGCGGCGGTCGAGGCGCAGCTGGGGCGGGAGCCGCGAGGGGTCGTGGCGGTCGCGCACCGCTGCGGATGTGGATTGCCGGACGTCGTGACCACCGCGCCGCGACTGCCCGACGGCACCCCGTTCCCCACCCTCTACTACCTGACCTGCCCGAAGGCGGCGAGCGCGGTCGGGCGCCTGGAAGCAGCCGGCGTGATGCGCGAGATGACCGTCCGGCTGGCTGATGACCCCGAGCTGGCGGCCCGCTGTCGAGCCGCTCACGAGGACTACCTGCGGCGACGTGCCGAGATCGGCGAGGTTCCCGAGATCGACGGTGTTTCCGCAGGTGGGATGCCGGATCGGGTGAAGTGTCTGCACGTACACCTGGCGCATGCCTTGGCGGCGGGGCCGGGCGTGAACCCGTTCGGCGACGAGACCGCCGAGCTGGTCGGGGAGTGGTGGCGGGACGGGCCGTGCGTGACGGTGGGGGAGGATTCGTGACCCGGGTCGCGGCGATCGACTGCGGCACCAACTCGGTACGGCTGCTGGTCTCCGACGGCGGACGCGACGTGGTGAGGCGGATGCAGATCGTACGGCTCGGGGAGGGTGTGGACCGCACCGGGCGGATCGCGGCCGGCGCGATCGCACGTACCCGAAAAGCCTTGGAAGAGTACGCGGCGCAGCTCCGTGAGTTGGGCGCCGAGCGGGTGCGGATGGTCGCCACGTCCGCGAGCCGGGACGCCTCCAACGCCGGCGAGTTCCAGGCCATGGTGCGCGACGTGCTGGGCGTGGACCCCGAGGTGATCAGTGGCGAGGAGGAGGCGCACCTGTCGTTCACCGGCGCGGTGGCCGGGCTGCCGGCGCACGCGGAGCCGCCGTACCTGGTGGTGGACATCGGCGGTGGGTCGACGGAGTTCGTGCTCGGCACCGACGATGCCGAGGCGGCGGTCAGTGTGGACATCGGGTGCGTACGGATGACCGAGCGGCACCTGCACACCGACCCGCCGACCGCGGAGGAGGTCGCCGCCGCCGAAGCCGACATCCGGGCTCACGTAGACCAGGCGCTGGCCGTGGTGCCCGGGCAGCAGGCGAGGACGCTGGTCGGGCTGGCCGGATCGGTCACCACCGTCGCCGGCATCGCGCTCGGCCTCACCAAGTACGACTCCGACGTGATCCACCACGCCCGGATCGGCTACCCCGACGTGGCCCGGGTGACCGCGGACCTGCTCGCGGCGACCCGCGCCGAGCGGCTGGCCAACGGCGTGATGCACCCCGGCCGGGCCGACGTGATCGGCGCCGGCGCGCTGGTGCTCCGTACGGTCATGGAGCGGGCCGGCGCCGACTCGGTGGTCGCCAGCGAACACGACATCCTCGACGGCGTCGCGTTCTCGCTGCTCTGAGCCCGCCAGCCCGCCGGCTCGGGGCGACCGCCGCTCGGCCGGCGCGACCGGCCGCTCGCGGGTCAGCTCAGGTTCGCCGCGCGGAGGATCGCGGCGACCGAGCGGTCGACGTCGGCTTCGGTGGTCGAGTAGTTCGACACCGAGATGCGCATCATGCGGCGGCCCTGCCAGGTGGTGCCGCCGAGCCAGCAGGTGCCGTCGCGCTGCACCGCCTCGACCACGTCGTCGCCGAGGTCGACCAGCACCTGGTTGAGCACCACGTCGTTGACCACGCCGATCCCGGCGGCGCGTAGCTGGAAGGCGAACCGCTGGGCCAGCCGGCAGCAGCGTTCCACCAGCTCGGTCACCCCGTCACGGCCCAGCTCCCGCAGCGCCGCCCACACCGCGAAGCCGCGGGCGCGTCGCGACGACTCGGCGGTGTAGTCGGCGATCCCGGGCGAGGCACCCGACCCGACCAGGTAAGACGCCGTATACGACATCGCCGCGACGTGCACCTGCGGCCGGGCACAGAAGGCAAAGCCGGAGTCGTACGGCACGTTGAGCCACTTGTGGCCGTCGCAGCCCCACGAGTCGGCCAGCTCCACCCCGTCGACCAGGTGCCGGGTGGCCGGACTCGCCGCGGCCCACAGCCCGAACGCCCCGTCGACGTGCGCCCAGCCGCCGTGGTCGTGGACCATCCGGCAGGCCGTACGCAGGTCGTCGCAGGCGCCGGTGTTCACGTTGCCGGCCTGCAGGCAGACGATCAGCGGCCCCTGTCCGGACTCCAGCACCCGCCGCAGTTCGGAAACGTCGATCGCGCCGTTGGCGTCCGCGGGCACTTCCTCGATCAGGTCGGAGCCGAACCCGAGCAGCCGCAGCGACCGGTCGACCGTGGCGTGCCGCTGCACGCTGGCCAGCACCCGTACCGGCGGGGCGCCGAGCAGCCCCTTGCGCTCCACGTCCCACCCGATTTCCGCGAGTACGTGGTGCCGCGCCGCCGCCAGGCCCACCGTGTTCGCCGCCTGCGCCCCGGTGACGAAGCCGACCGACGCCGACTCCGGGATCCCGAGCAGCTCCTTCAACCAGCCGCCCGCGGCCTGCTCGGCGGCCGCGGCGGCCGGCGCGAGCACCCCGTTGAACGCACACTGGTCCCACCCGGCGGTGAGTATCTCCGCCGCCGTGGCCGACGGCAGTGAACCACCGATCACGAAGCCGAAGAAACGCGGCCCCGCCGTCGCCACCAGCCCGTTCTCGGCTGCCGCGGCCAACTCGTCGAGCACCTCGACCGGCTGCCTCGGCTCCTTCTGCAGCGGTACGGCGAAGCCGTTGGTCTCCATCGGCCCGGCCACCCGCCGATCGTTCAGCGACCGCCGGTACGCCGCCGCGTACCCGGCCGCGCGGTGCAGCAGATAGTCCATGCCGCCCAGCATTGCGTACGCGACCCATGAGCACCTGGATCCGCCCGCAGAGTCGACAACCGGACATCGGCGGGCCGGGCGTACGGCTGACCGGCGAGCGTCGCTCAGGTGGTGGCGGCGAACTTCTCCACCAGGTCGGTGGGACCGGAGACGATGAGCAGGTCGCCGCGCTGCACCATGGTGTCGGGCAGGGCGTGGGTGAAGTCCTGCCCGGGCCGTTTCACTCCGACGACGGTGATCCCGTACCGGGTACGCAGCGCGGTCTCCGCGAGCGTCTGACCCGCCGCCTCGGCCGGTGCCCGCGTCTTCGCGATCGCGTAGTCGTCGTCGAACTGGATGAAGTCGATCATCTTGGCGCTGACCATGTGGGCCACCCGTTCGCCCATCGCCAACTCCGGGTAGACCACGTGGTGTGCGCCGATCCGCTGCAGGATCCGGCCGTGTTTGACCGTGATCGCCTTGGCCCAGATTTCCTGGACGCCGACATCCACCAGCGCCAGTACGGTCAGCAGGCTGGCGTCGATCTCGCCGCCGATCCCGACCACCGCACGGGCGAACTCGCCCACCCCGAGCTGGCCTAGCGCAGTCTCGTCGGTGGCGTCCGTCTCCACCACGTGGGTGAGCAGATCCGCCCACCGCTGCACCACCACGGGGTCGCTGTCGATCGCCAGCACCTCGTGGCCGAGCCGCTCCAACGACTCGGCGACCTGTCCACCGAACCGGCCGAGGCCGATCACCACCGTACTGCCGATGTCACTACCGCCTTTCGGGGTACGCCGCCGGAACCGTTCCCACCAGCTAGCCAACGATCGGACGCTCCTCTGGAAGACGGTACAGCCGGCGCCGCGACCGTAGGGCGAATGCCGTCGCCGCGGCCACCGGACCGACCCGTCCGATGAACATGACGGCGACCAGAACCAGTTGCTCGGAGATCGACAGCGCCGGGTCCACGCCGATCGTCATCCCCGCCGAGCCGAACGCGGACGCGGTGTTGAACAGCACCTCGTCCAACGTCTGGTCGCCGAGGGCCATCAGCGAGAAGGTGCCGACGGCCACCACCGCCACCCCCAGCAGCGCCACGGTCAGCGCCTGACGTTGTACCGCACCGCCGACCCGCCGGTTGAAGATCGTGACGTCGCGCTCGCCGCGTACCTCCGCCAGGATCACGAAGCCGAGCAGGAAGAACGTGGTGACCTTGATGCCGCCGGCGGTGCCGGCGCTGCCGCCGCCGATGAACATCAACGCATCGGTCAACGCCAGGGTCTCCGGCGACGCTCTGGCGTAGTCGATGGTGTTGAACCCGGCGGTACGTGGACTCACCGCCGCGAACACCGCCGCCTGCACCTTGTCGCCGACGTTGAGCCGGCCGAGCGTGCCGGGGTTGCCCCACTCGAAACCGAGCACCCCCACCACACCGATCAGGATCAGGACGCCGGTGGCGAGCATGGTCAGCTTGGTGTGGATGGACCAGCCGCTGGGCTTCCGCCACTCCCGCCGCAACTCGAACAGCACCGGGAAGCCGATGCCGCCGAGCAGCGCGGCCAGCGCGATGGTGAGCGCGATCCACGGGTCGGCGACGAACCGCATCAGGTTGTCCGGGTACAGCGCGAACCCGGCGTTGTTGAAGGCCGATATCGAGTGGAAGACGCCGTGCCACGCCGCCCGGCCGGCCGGCAGGTGGTAGCGCACGGCTAGTCGTACGGCGATCACCGCGGCGGCGATCAGCTCGATCACGGCGGTGGTCGCGGCGATGCGTACCAGTACGCCGCGCAGGTCGGCCAGGCTGAGCAGCTGCGACTCGGACTGCGCCAGCAGCCGGCTGGACAACCCCAACCGCCGCGACACCAGTACGCCGAGCAGCGTCGCCAGGGTCATGATCCCGAACCCGCCGACCTGCATCAGTACGGCGACCACGACCTGGCCGAACCCGGTCCAGTACCCGCCGGAGTCCACGATCGACAAGGCGCCGGTCGCCGCGCCGGTCGCCGTGAACAGCGCAATGTTCCACGGTGCGCCGCCTCCCGTACCGGCGCGGGACACGGGGAGCATCAGCAGCGCCGTACCCACCGTGATGAAGACGACGAAGGCGGCCGGGACCACCCGCGCCGGGTGGGTGAGTTTTCGTTGCACCACCATCGGGGTCGATCATGCCCGCGCCGCCGCCACTCCCGGTCACCGACCCGCGGATTCCCGTTCGGAACCACCGAGAGTGTTCCGCGCTTGATCTCCCCGTGGTTGCATGTCAGGCATGGGTGAGCTGGTCAGCTTCGACAGCGACGGTGGCAGCACCGACGGCTACCTGGCGCTGCCGCCCGCGAACTCCGCACCGTGGACCCCGGTGATCGTGATCCAGGAGTGGTGGGGGTTGGTGGCGCACGTGAAGTCCGTCGCCGACCGGATCGCCGCCGAAGGGTTCGTGGCGCTCGCGCCGGATCTCTACCACGGCACCAGCACCGCGGAACCGGACGAGGCCCGCAAGCTGTTGATGGGCCTGGAGATGGACCAGGCGGGCAAGGACATCGCGGGGGCGGCGGCGTACCTGGCCGCTCGGGAGGACTGTGCGGACCGGGTCGGCGTGGTCGGGTTCTGCATGGGCGGCAGCCTGGCGTTGTGGGCGGCCACGCTGTCCGAGCACATCGTGGCCGCGGTGGCCTTCTACCCGGCGATCCCATGGCAGCGGATGCCGCTCGAGTGGACCAACTACCAAGGCAGGTACGCCGCGATCCACTGCTCCGAGGCCGACGGCACCTCCGCCGCGCCGGGGATCCAACAGGCCCGTACGGCGATCGAGCAGGCCGGCGGCCACTGCGCCCTGTACGACTACCCCGGCACCGAGCACGCGTTCTTCAACGACGACCGCCCCGAGGTGTACGACAGCGAAGCCGCCGCGCTCGCCTGGGCCCGCACCCTGGAGCTGTTCCGCGACCGGCTATGAGCGAAGCGCGTACCCCCGGAGAGGTTGTCGAACTGGCCGCGAGCAGCGGGGACCTGAAGCTGCTCGACGAGCGGTCCACGGTGTGCCGGGCCTGTCCCCGGCTCGTCGAGTGGCGGGAGCAGGTGGCGCGGACGAAGCGGGCCGCCTTCGCCGACCAGGACTACTGGGGCCGGCCGGTGTCCGGGTTCGGTCCGGCGGACGCGCGGATCGGGATCCTCGGGCTGGCGCCGGCGGCGCACGGCGGGAACCGTACCGGCCGGGTGTTCACCGGCGACCGCTCCGGCGACGTGCTGTACGCGGCGCTGCACCGGGCGGGGCTGGCCAACCAGCCGCACAGCGTCGGCGTCCACGATGGACTCACACTGTTCGACACCAGGATCTTCGCGGCCGTACGCTGCGCCCCGCCGGCCAACAAGCCGACGCCCGAGGAGCGGGACACCTGCGCCGGATGGCTGCGGCGGGAGCTGGAGCTGCTGCGGCCGAGCCTGAAGGTGATCGTCGCGCTGGGGGCGTTCGCGTGGAGTGCGTACTGGCCGGTGGCGGGCGCGGTCGGGGTGACGCCGCCGCGGCCCCGGCCCAGGTTCGGGCACGGCGCCGAGTTTCACCCCGAGGCGGGGCCGGCGCTGCTGGGTTGCTTCCACGTCAGTCAGCAGAACACCTTTACCGGCAAGCTCACGCCGGAGATGCTCGACGTGATACTGAGGCGAGCCAGGGATCTCGCCAACGAGACCTGACCAGGGGAGAGAAGATTCCATGGATCGGCGGCTGTCACGGGGTGTGCAGTTGTTGCTCGTGGCGCTGCTGTTCGTACTCGCCGCCGGGGTCGGGGCCACCGTGAATCCGCAGGTCAGTCGGGTGTCGACGAGTCAGGACCAGGACGACTCGGACGTGGTGGCTCCGGGCCGGCAGCCCAGCGAACGGGTCTCGCCGCGGCCCGCCCGGTCGCCGTCCGAGGACATGACCGGCCTGAGTCCGGCTCTGGTGACGGTCGTGACCGGGGCCCTGTTTCTGGTGGTGTTGACCGTGCTCGGGGCCATCCTGTGGCGCTCCATCCGAGATCAGGTGACCGTACGCCGCGCCGGCCCCGACGCCGCGCTCGCCGCCGCCCGGCGAGAACGGGAGGTACGCGCCGCGGTGCAGGCCGGTCTGGAGGACCTGGCCGCCGACGGCACCGACCCCAGAGCCGTGGTGATCGCATGCTGGCTGCGCCTGGAGAAGGCCGCCTGGAGTGCCGGCGTCGACCGGGGCACCGCCGACACGGCCGGTGACCTGGTCGCCAAGCTGCTCGCCGAACAGCGGGTCAGCGGCGCGGTGCTGGACCGGTTCGCCACCGTCTACCGGCAGGCCCGGTACGCCCCGCACGAGGTGGGTACGGAGTTGCGCGACGAAGCCCGCCAGGCGCTGCGGCAACTCGACGCCGAGCTGGCGGCACGGCGTACCGCGGCGGAGGCAGTGAGTGAGACGGGTCAGGAGGTGGCGAGATGAGCCTCGACGACCTGCTGACCGCGGCGCGGGACCATCGGGAGGAGCCGGACCCGGGGGATCTGGGCGTCGTCTCACTGGCCAAGATCGTGGCGCTCGGCGCGGTGCTCGGGTTCGCGGCTTACCAGCTGATCCTGTTGTTCGACTACCGGGTGCCGTACCTGCTGCTGTTCTCGGTTGGCGTCGCCCTGATGCTGGCCCGGAAGATCAGCTACGCCAGCCACGGCGAGCCGCAGCGGCCCCACTTCGTCGACCACCCGCCGCAGTGGACCCACCACCCGGTCGACGACCGCCCGTACGACGGGGTACGCCGTTGGGTGGGCCGGCTCGGCCAGGTGGAAGGCGATCCGGAAGGGTTCAACCGGGCGATGCGGCCGGTCGTCGTCGCGCTGGTTGACGAGCGGCTGCGGCTGCGGCACGGTGTCGACCGGCAGCGTGATCCGAAACGGGCCCGGGAGCTGTTGGGCGAGCAGCTCTGGGCGTTCGTGGCCGAGCCGGTGACCAGGGCGCCCGACCCGCGGCAGCTCGCCGCCCTGGCCGAACAGATCGAGCATCTGTAGCAGCGTGGAGGAATCTGTGACGCACAGCGTGACACCGCAGGTGGCCGGCCGTTCGCCGCTCGCCCCGCCCCAGGTGGGACAGCTCGCGCAGCGGGTGCTGGACGCCGTCGGCACGGTGGTGGTGGGCAAGCGGGAGCCGCTCACGATGGTGCTGGCCGGGATCCTGGCCGGGGGTCACGTACTGCTGGAGGATCTTCCGGGGCTGGGCAAGACGCTGACCGCGCGGTCGCTCGCCCAGGTGCTGGGGATCGAGTTCCGGCGGCTGCAGTTCACCCCCGACCTGATGCCCGCCGACGTCACCGGCTCCTTCCTGTACGACCAGCGCAACCACGACTTCACGTTCCGCCCCGGCCCGGTGTTCACCAACGTGCTGCTCGCCGACGAGATCAACCGGACCCCGCCGAAGACCCAGGCGGCGCTGCTGGAGGCGATGCAGGAGAAGCAGGTGAGCGTGGAGGGGACCACGTACCGGCTGCAGGCGCCGTTCCACGTCCTGGCCACCGCCAACCCGATCGAGTACGAGGGCACGTACCCGCTGCCGGAGGCTCAGTTGGACCGGTTCCTGCTGCGGGTCTCCTTCGGGTACCCGGACCGCGACGAGGAGTTCGAGGTGCTGCGGCGCCGGATGACCCGCCGGCAGGAGGAGTCGTACCTGGAGCCGGTGGTCGACCAGCAGACCCTGCTCGCGATGCAACTGGCCCTCGAGGACGTCGTCGTCGAAGACTCGATCGGCCGGTACGTCGTCGAGCTCACCGCCGCCACCCGGGAACACCCCCAGCTGCTGGTCGGCGCCTCGCCTCGCGGTTCGTTGGCGCTGCTGCTGCTGGCCCGGGCGTACGCCGTGATCAACGGGCGGGACTACGTGGTCCCCGAGGACGTGAAGGCGATCGCCGTACCGGCGTTGGCGCACCGGGTCTCGCTGCGCCCGGAGATGTGGCTGCGCCGGGTCAACCCCTCGGAGATCATCTCCGACGTGCTCGCCGCCACGCCGGCTCCGGTGAGCGGGGCGCTGCCCACGTACTCGGGGAGCTGAGGTCATGATCGACGGGGCCGGGGGCGCGCCCGGCCACGGCGACCCGGATCCCGGTGGCGGGGCGCGGGCCTGGCAGCCGACCCGGGCGTTGCGGCGGGCGGTGGGGCTGGTCAGCCTGCTGCTGATCGCGGCGGTCGCCGTCGGCCGGCCCGACCTGGTGGTCGTCGCGTTGCCCCTGGTCATCGGTACGCTCTGGGCGCTGCGCCACCGCCCCACCGCCCTGCCCGACCTGCTGGTACGCGCCGAACAGACCCAGGTCGGCGAGGGCCAGCAACTCACCGCGACCGCCACCGTGGTCAATCCCGGATCGGCGACGCTGGAGCCGGTGGTGATCGCCGCCGAGGTCTCCCCGTGGCTTTCCCGGCTGGACAACGCCCGACCGGTGGCGGCATCGCTGGGCACCGGTTTCGCCGCCGACCTGCGGCTGCGACTGGAGGCCGCCCGCTGGGGCCGCCACGGCCTCGGACCGGTACGGGTGCGGGCCGCCGCCTGCGACGGACTGCTGGTCAGCCATACGGTCGCCACCGATCCGGTGGAGATCCGGGTGCACCCGGTGAACGAGAGCTTCGAGGCCGACGAGGCGATGCCGCGCGCCTCCGGACTCTCCGGCACCCACCGCTCGCAGCGCCCCGGCGAAGGCGGCGAGCTGGTCGGCGTACGGCAGTTCGCGCCCGGGGACCGGCTGCGCCGCATCGACTGGCGGGTGTCGCTGCGTACCCGGCAACTGCACGTCGCCGCGACCATGTCGGACCGGGAGGCCGACGTCGTGCTGCTGCTCGACACGCTGCACGAGGCGGGCAGGTCGGGTGGCGTGCACGGGGTGGCCAGCGTGCTCGACACCGCCGTACGCGCCGCCGCCGGCGTCGCCGAGCACTACCTGCACCGGGGCGACCGGGTCTCGCTGCTCGAGTTCGGCCCCAGGCACCGCCAGTTGCGCCCCGCGAGCGGCCGCTGGCAGTACCGGGCGGTACGCGACTGGCTGCTCGACACCCACGTCATCGAAGGCGTCGTGGAGCCCTCGATGTGGCTCTCCCGGCCGTACCTGCTGCCGCCGAACGCGCTGGTCGTGGCGTTCACCCCATTGCTGGACGAGCGCAGCGCGGAGCTGCTGGCCCGGCTCGCCCGCGCCGGCCGGTTCCTGATCGCGGTGGACACGCTGCCCTCGCACGCCCGTCCCGTGATCGACAGCGACTGGGCCGACGCGGCGCTGCGACTGTGGTGGCTGACCAGGCAGAACACCATCGACGAGCTGCGGGAGCACGGCGTACCGGTGGTGACCTGGCGGGGGACCGGCAGCCTGGACGAGGTGCTGCGCGACGTGTCCCGGATGGCCCTGTCCGCGAGGCCGGTGGCGCGATGAACCGGGCCGTCGAGGCGCTGCGGCGGGCGTCGCGGATCACCGCCGGGCCGTTGACCGTGCGGGCGGCCGCCTTCGGCGCCGGGTTCGCGGCGCTGCTGCTGTCGTTGCCCGGCCCGCTGCGGATGCCGCAGTTCGTCGTGCTGGCCCTGGTGCTCGCGTTGACGTCCGCCGTCGGCACCGGCACCCCGCTGGTGTCGGTGGTCGAATACCTCGCGGTCTGCGTCTGGTTCGGCACCACCACGATGTACGCGTACGACATCCAGCCCGGTCAGGTGCTCGGCATCGGCGCCGCGATCTACCTGCACCACACGTCGTGTGCGCTGGCGGCCGTACTGCCGGTGGACGCGGCGGTCGCGCCGCGGGTGTTGCGCGGCTGGATGCTGCGTACCGGGGGCGTGCTGGTGGTGTCGGTGGCGCTTGGGCTCGGGGTGTTCGCGTTGCCGTCGTGGCTCGGCCGCTCCGGCGACTGGTACGTCCCGCTGCTCGGCCTGCTGGCCCTGCTCGCCGCCGGCTTCGGCGTGGTCCACCTCGCCCGCCGCCCCCGCTGACCTGACGTTCGCGGTCCCCGGTTGTCGGCCGCGCGACTGACACCTGTCGATCCCGGGCGTGGACTGGTGACGCGGGGACCCGCCGGAGGTGCTCGATGAGACGGTTGTTGCTGTTAGTGGTGGTCTCCGCACTCGCTCTCGCAGGCTGCGGCAACGGGCAATCTGGCGGAAGCGGTGCGCCCTCGCGCTCGGCCGCCTCGGCGTCGACCGCCGTGCCCGAGCTGGTGGGCGAGTGGCAGCGTACTCAGAAGTGCTCTGAACTCGTAAAGATCCTCACGAACGCGGGCATGCAGGGCGCGATCCTCGAGATGATCGCGGGCGACGGTTTCATTCCAGGGGTCAGCGAACCTGGGCAGATCAAGGATCCGGCCCACCCGTGTCGCGGTGCGCCGCCCAGGAAGCACTCTCATTTCTTCACCGCGGACGGTCAGTTCGGCTCCAAGGACGCGAATGGTGAGCAGGTCGATGACGGCACGTACCGCCTCGTCGGCGACGACACCGTCGTGATCGGCGACGTGACGTTCCACTACGTCATCAGCGGCCACGACATGCTCGCTCTCGACCCTGTCATCCCGGACTGCGCGCCGAACTGCTTCGAGGCCCGGTGGAGCGTGGCGGTGGCCTATCCGGGCTACACCTGGCACCGGATCGCGTGACGAAGCCTGTCAGGTGAACCATGCGACGAGGATCCGAAGCACGATCAGCGCGGTGAGCGTGGCCAGCGCCCAGAGCGCCCGCTGCTCCCGTACCTCCGGGTCCGCGGGCGCCGGTACGGGTCGTCCCCGCGCCGGCCAGTCCGCGGGGTACGCGCGCTCGTCGCCGGTGCCGGCACGGTAGGCGCCGAGCAGCGCGTACCCGAGTCCGCCGATCATCGCGACCAGGATCACCCCGATGTACAGCCCGACGGTGAGCATGACCAGGAACGGCGTCGGCAGCAGCACCAGGATCAGCCACAGTTGCAGCCGCAGGGCGGCGACCCCGTGCCGGCGCAGGAACGGCGTACCGCGGGAGCCGATCAGCACCAGCACCGCCGCGATGACCAACGGCAGGCCACAGATCCCCAGGTGGGCCAGCGCTGCGGCGGTCCGCTCGCGCCACCCGGGCGGGTCGGGCGGGATCACCGGCTCGGGGTCCCGCTGCCAGAACGGCAGCCCCGCCAGCAACCCGAGCCCGACGTACGCGCAGCCGCCGGCGACGCCGCCGAGGACCGGCAACCACAGCGGGGTCTCGGTCACGGCGCATTCGGGCGTGGCACACCGCGCGGCCAGCCACAGGTGGTAGCCGAAGTCGGTGCCGAAGTAGCCGCACACTCCGCCGACGATCGCGAGCGCCGTTCCGGCGAACGCGAGTACGACCAAGTGCTCCCTGCCGGGCCGCGTCACCACCGCGCTCACGGCGCCCAGTCTGGTACGCCCATCGACAGCGGTCTATGGCCTGTGTCGTCAGAGGTGCGGGCACCAGCACGGAGATGCTCAGTCGCCATCATCGAGGCTGGCAACGTCCGATGCGTCGATGGGTCGCCCGATCCGGATGACTGGGAATCGTCGGGTATGACGGCCGCGCAGGAAGATCCGGCACGTTGTACGGAGCAGCTTTACGAGTGCCGTCGGCACTAGCCCGAGGAGGTGAGCCCGGGTGTCCCGCCGGATGACGGAAGCCCGGGCTCTGCGCTGTTGCCGTTTCATTCGCGGAAGCTCCCCACATCGGTGACTGCCCCCTACTGGCGGCACTACTCGGCTGCGCCAGATTCGCCGGCACCGTAGCACCATGCCACCGCGTCCGAAACGGGCTCGGCTGAGGTGACGCCGGTCGCGTTGTGGGGCGGTCAGCGCGCCGGACCCTAATCGCCGGGCTAGCGTGGATTTCGTGAAGCCGAAGCGGATTCTCCTGGTAGGGGCCGGCCACGTCGGGCTGTACGTGGCGCTGCGGCTGGCGAAGAAGCTGTCATCGCGGCGCGCCGAGATCGTGGTGGTCGACCCGCAGCCGCACATGACGTACCAGCCGTTCCTGCCGGAGGCGGCGGCCGGCTCCATCGAGCCGCGGCACTGTGTCGCGCCGCTACGCCGGGTCCTGAAAGGCGTGGAGGTCCTCTCCGGCCGGGTCACGAAGGTCGAGCACGCCCGGCGGGTCGCGACGGTCCAGCCGATCACCGGTCCCGCCCGTGAGATGCGGTACGACGAGATCGTGGTCGCCCCCGGCTCGGTGTCCCGCACGCTCCCGATCCCGGGACTCAAGGAGTACGCCGTCGGCTTCAAGACGATCGGCGAGGCGATCTGGCTGCGCAACCACGTACTGTCCCGGTTGGACATCGCGGCGACCACCACGGACCCCGCGACTCGGCGGCGGGCGTTGACGTTCGTGCTGGTCGGCGGCGGGTACGCCGGCATCGAGGCGATCGCCGAGCTGGAGGACATGGCCCGCGACGCGATCCGCTACTACCCCGAGCTGGACGCCGGCGACATGCGCTGGGTGCTGGTGGAGGCGACCCGCCGGATCCTGCCCGAGGTCGACCCCGACATGGGCGCGTACGCCGTCCAGCAGCTCCTGGAGCGCAAGCTCGACATCCGCCTCGAGACCCGGCTGGACTCCTGTGTGGGCGGTCATGTGGTGCTGTCGGACGGGGAAGAGTTCGACGCCGATACCGTGGTGTGGACCGCTGGTGTGAAGCCGCACCCGATGCTGGACGACACCGACCTGCCGCGCGACGGGAAGGGCCGCATCACCTGCCGGCCGACACTGCAGGTGGTCGACGCCGACGGCGCCGTGGTCGAGGGTGCGTGGAGTGCCGGGGACTGCGCCGCCGTACCGGACCTGACGGCGGCGGTGCCGGGCACGCTGTGCTCGCCGAGCGCCCAGCACGCCGTACGGCAGGCCCGCCGGCTCGCCGACAACATCGTCGCCGTCCTCACCGGACGCCAGGTGGTCGACTACAAGCACAAGCACGTCGGCAGCGTCGCCTCGCTCGGCCTGCACCGCGGCGTAGCCCAGGTGTACGGCGTCAAGCTGCGCGGCATCGTCGCGTGGTTCATGCACCGCACGTACCACCTGAGTCGGATCCCGACCTTCAACCGCAAGGTACGGGTGACGCTCGACTGGACCCTCGCCCTGTTCCTGAAGCGCGAAGTGGTCTCCCTGGGCCAGCTCCACGAACCCAGAGAATCCTTCTCCGAGTACGCCGTCCCCACCGCACCCGCCGAGCGCAGGAGCTAGCAACCTCCGCCGTACGCCCCGGTGATCCAGACGATCTCGGTCTGCCCGTGGTGTCCGTGGATCGCGCGGACCGCCGCGATGCCGTCGTAGATCGCGATGCTGCGATGGCCGGAGGTGTGTCCCAGCCAGGCCAAGGTCACCGCGCCGCTCGGCGGGTATTGCGTCCCGTACGCGACTACTCCGGTACCGCTGATCCCGCTGACGTCATGGTGCCGCCACAGCGCGAACATCCGAGGCATTGCGGCCACCCCGGTGCTCGCGGTGTTGCTGGGCGGCTCAGCGCCGGATCTCATCGGGACGGATCTCATCCGTAACGCCGGTCGCACGGACCAAGGCTCGACCCACCGCACGGCCCTGGCTGTCGGTGGCGGCCACGATCCTGCGCATCGATTCACGTGCCCGCGACCACTGCTCGCCCGCGACATCGCATCGCTCCCCGAAAACGGGCAGCTCGCGCACTGGGAGCCTCCCGCACTCGCACAGCTGTTGTGCTCCGACGATCCGATTCTTGCGCATGATCAGCGCGACCGCTTGCAGTTGCCGTCCGAGCTCGTACCAGATGCCGGTAGCGTCGGTCCACCCGTGGTTGCCCATCGTCGGCGTCCTCCGTTTCATGATCCACCAGTTGGTTGAGTCCAAGATCGGCGTACCAAGGCGATAGCTGAAGGCGGCACAAGGGTGACAACCGCGTGTCACCCCCTGCTGCCACCGCGTATCTCTGCGGCAGACTGGCGTCCAGGCTTTTGGAGGGGTACGTGACTGACCGGCCTTCGTGGGCGCAGCGCCTGAGGCGTGAGCGCGATGCGCGTGGCTGGTCGCAACGCGACACCGTGCGCGCGATGCGGGCCCACGCGGACCGGCCGCTGCCCGGCGAGGACGCGTTGTTGCGTACCTGGAAGCGGTGGGAGGCGGGGCGGCACGTACCGGACGGGTTCTACCAGGCGCTGATCGCGAAGACGCTCGGCACGGTCACCGGGGCGCTGTTCCCGCCGGAGCGCCGCGTCGACCCGCTGGCGGACACCGGCATGGACGCGATGGAGCTGGTGGCCCGGCTCCGCGCCACCGACGTCGACCAGGCCACGCTCGATGCGCTGCGGATCACCGCGGATCGACTCTGCTCGGAGTATCCACACCAACCGGCGGAGCGGTTGCGCGCGGAGGGCCTGCGCTGGCTGCGCCGGATCACCGGCCTGCTGGACCGGCGGCTCACCCTGGCGCAGCATCAGGAGGTGCTGACCGTCGCCGGTTGGGCGGCCCTGCTGCTGGGCTGCGTGGAGTACGACATGGGCGCTGGCCAGACCGCCGAGGCGGGCCAGGCGGCAGCGCCGCATCACGGAGTGGCTGTGCAGCTGGCCGCGCAGCGGGCCAAGGCGTGGGCCAGGCTCGGTGACCGGCGGCAGGTCGAGGTGGCGCTCGAGCAGGGCAGAGCGTTGCTGGAGGCGATGCCGCAGCCGGACAATCTCGAGCACCACTTCGTGGTCGACCCGAGCAAGTTCGACTTCTACTCGATGGACTGCTACCGGCTGCTCGGCGAGGACCGGCTCGCCACGATGTACGCGGAGGAGGCGATCCGGACCGGCATCGGCTGGGACGGCGTCGAACGTACCCCGATGCGCATCGCCGAGGCGCGGCTCACCCTAGGCGTCGCCGCCGCCCGAGCCGGTGATCTCGACCAGGCGGTCGCGTACGGCCGCAGCGCGCTGACCGGCGAGCGCAAGTCACTGCCGCACCTGCTGATGACGTCCAGCGAGTTGGAACGGTTGCTCACGGAGCGGCACCCCGCAGCGCCGAAGACCCGGGAGTACGTCAGCCAGCTCCGACAGCTGCGCCGCGACTAGAAGACCTTCCACGGTCACTGAGCGCGACTGTAAGGCACACCGACGACGACGCCGATCAATGCGGGAAGTGGTTGTACCAGCCCAGCCACCTCGGCATCGTAGCCGTGGCAACGTTGGAAAGATCTTGAAGCGTCAACGGCATCTCGTCGCGCCATCGGGGATTGACCACGCTGCGTGTACGCCAGTCGGGCCCCGCTGCCGTTACCGTATAGGCGAATGTCGTTCGGGGTAGATCATCGGGGGGCTCCTGGGGGGCCAGGTCGTCCGAACGGCAAACCGCCCGGGTGGTGGAACAGGCATACACGGCCGCCTTAAAAGCGGCTGCCGAAAGGCATGCGGGTTCGAGCCCCGCCCCGGGCACCCAGTCACTGGTGCCTCGTTGCTGTCCCGTCGCGGCTACGCTTGATCGCGGCGGCGTTGTGAGACCGTCGCCGTGACACGGCCGAGGAGGCAGCGTTGAGAAGCTCGAATTTCGTGCTCAACGGCATGACCCGTAGGACGGCGACGCAGACCGCACCGTACGGGCAGGGCCAGGCGTACGGGCAGCCGGGTTACGGATATCCCGCTCCGGGCGGGTACCAGCCGGCCGCACCGCCGCAGGCCGAGGCGATGACGATCGACGACGTGGTGATCCGTACCGTCGGGCTGCTCGGGATCGTCGGTGTCGTCGGCGCGCTGTCGTGGCTGTTCCTGCCCGAGGCGGCGTACAGCGTGGCGTTGTTCGGGTCGATGATCGCCGGCCTGATCCTGGTCCTGGCGATCAGCTTCATGCGGATCACCAACCCGATCGCCATCGCCGCGTACGCCGTCGTGGAAGGTGTCTTCGTCGGCGTGATCAGCAAGCTCTACGAGCAGGCGTTCAGCGGCATCGTGATGCAGGCGGCGGTCGGTACGTTCGCCGTGTTCATCGGCATGGCGCTGGTCTACAAGTCGAAGGTGATCCGGGTGACCTCCGGGTTCACCAAGGTGATGTCCGGCATCGGCTTCGGCATCCTGGGCCTGTTCCTGGTGAGCTGGCTGCTGAGCCTGTTCGGCAGCAACGTCGACATCATCGGCAACCCGTTCGACGGCAAGTTCTCCCTGCTTCCGCTGCTGATCACGCTGGGGATCATCGTCTGGGGCGCGCTCACCTTCCTGATCGACTTCAAGGTCGTCGAAGAGGGCGTACGGATGGGAGCCCCCCGGCAGTTCGCCTGGTACGCCGCGTTCGGCATCGTGGTCGGCCTGGTCTTCATGTACCTGCAGCTGCTGCGGCTGATCGGCCTGATCCGCGAGTGACGATGACCGGTGAGGTCGTGCTGACCACCGAGGTGGAACGGCTCATCGGTCAGGTGCTTCACTGGACGCCGCCCCGTTGGGGGGCGGCGTCCGGCGTCTCCGGGCTGTCCCGGGCCGAGGCGTTCCACGGGCTGGTGCAGCGGATCGCCGACCTGGGAGCCGCCACCGAGGGGCAGCCACGGCGTACGGTGCCGTGGCTGGAGAACGACCTCGCGTTGCCGGATCAGCTCGTCGTGGTGACCCGGGATCTGCTCCGCGCGGCACCGGACGACACCGCGCTGGCCGCCGCCCGGGAGGCCGTAGCCGAAACGCGGTCCTTGATCAACTACGGCTGAGGCGCAAAACCGCCGGGCGAGTTTGCGCACAGGCCGTAGTCGATCACCGAGGCCGGGTCAGGTCATCCGCTCGATGATCATGGCCATGCCCTGACCGCCGCCGACGCACATGGTCTCCAGGCCGATCGTCTTGTCGTGCCACTGGAGGGCGTTGATCAGGGTGCCGGTGATCCGGGCGCCGGTCATCCCGAACGGGTGGCCGACCGCGATCGCGCCGCCCATCGTGTTCAACTTCTCCAGCGGGATCCCGAGCTGCTGGTACGACGGGATCACCTGCGCCGCGAACGCCTCGTTGATCTCCACCAGGTCGACGTCGTCGATGCTCATGCCGGCGCGTACCAGGGCCTGCTTGGACGCCTCGACCGGGCCGAGGCCCATGATCTCGGGGGAGAGCGCGGAGACCCCGGTGGACAGGATCCGGGCCAGCGGCCGCAGCCCCAGCTCACCGGCCTTCTGGGCGCTCATCAGCACCACCGCGGCGGCGCCGTCGTTGAGTGGGCAGCAGTTGCCGGCGGTGACCCGGCCGTCGGGCCGGAACACCGGCTTGAGCTGGGAGACCGCCTCCAGGGTGACGCCGGGGCGGGGGCCGTCGTCGGAGTCGGCGACCGTGCCGTCGGGCAGCGTGATCGGGGAGATTTCGCGGGCCCAGAACCCGTCCTTGATCGCCCGCTCGGCGAGGTTCTGGCTGCGTACCCCGAATTCGTCCATCTCCTCGCGGGTGATGCCCTTGGCCTGCGCGAGGTTCTCGGCGGTCTGGCCCATCGCGATGTAGATGTCGGGCACCGCGTCGGCCTCGCGCGGGTCGGTCCAGGTCTCGGCGCCAGCCTCGGCCCGCTTGGCGGTACGCGCCCGCGCGTCGTCGAACACCGGGTTCTGCCAGCCGCCGCCGACCAGCGCCTGGGCCTCTGGCGGCAATCCGTCGGAGTTGCCGCGGGCGTACCGGGAGACGCACTCGACGCCGGCGGAGATGAACACTTCGCCCTCGCCGGCCCGGATCGCGTGCATCGCCATCCGGGTGGTCTGCAGGCTGGACGCGCAGTACCGGGTGAGTGTGGCGCCGGGCAGGTGGTCGTACCCGAGCAGGATCGAGACCACGCGTGCCATGTTGAAGCCCTGTTCGCCGCCGGGCAGCCCGCAGCCGAGGTAGAGGTCGTCGATGTGTGTCGGGTCCAGCCCGGGGACCTTGTCCAGCGCGGCTCGGATCACCGACGCGGTCAGGTCATCCGGTCGTACGTCCTTGAGGGATCCTTTGCCGGCCCGGCCGATCGGGGAGCGTGCGGTCGCGACGATGACTGCCTCAGACATGCCGCCACGGTACCGGGGGACTAGCTGGAGTGCACCGCGCGGACCGCGTCGTGGACGGCGGGGTAGAGCGCGTGGGACCAGATCCGGTAACCGTCCGCTGACGGGTGGAAGCCGTCCGTACAGATGGTGCCCGGGTCGGCCCGGAACACCGCGCTGGTACGCCGAGCCAGGTCGACCGCGACGCCGCCGGCCTCCACCACCGCGGGCTCCTGGGCGGTGGCGATCCGTTTGCCGAGCCAGCCGACGATCTGTCGCAGCGGCGGACCGAGTGCCCGGGACGCGGCGAGATCCGGGCAGGTGCCGACCACCACGGCGACCCGGGCGTCGACCAGCCGCTGCACCGCCTCGCCCAGGTGGTACGCCGCCTGGGCCGGGCTGACCAGGCCGATCACGTCATTGAGCCCGACCAGGATCACCGCCACGTCGGGCCGGTCGCCGAGCAGGGCGCGGGACACCTGGGTGTCCAGGTGCAGCGACCGGGTGCCGGACACCGCGACGCTGGACAACTCGATCCGGTGTCCGTCGCCGGCCAGCAGGGCGCCGAGGTGGCCCCCTACGGATTCGTCGACGCTGCGTACGCCCACGCCGGCGGCCAACGAGTCACCGAGCATCACCAGTCTCACGGTCGGGGCCGGCGGCTCGCCGATGGTCGCCCGAATACCGGGGCCGATCGCGGGGCGGGCGTACCGGCGGAGTCTGGCCGCCAGCAGCTCGGCCCCGAGCACACCGGCCAGACCGGCGGCGGCGATCGCCGTGCCGTACCCGAGGGTTCGGGCGGCTCGTCGCAGGGTGCTCATGGTTCATACCGTAGCCGCGTGGCCTCGCTGAGTGCTGCCCGGCGAGCGTCTGCCGGGGGGCGTACGGCGTCGGTCGCGGCCCTGGTCGCGTTGTCCCCGGCGGCGTCGGCGGCCGGCCTGGCGTCGGTGGCGGCAGTGCGGGCAGCCTCGGCAACCGGCTCGTCGAGCGGCCAAGGCGCCCAGCCGAGGACCCATTGGCGTACCTGGGCCCAGGGGCCGGCCGGCCCGCGCTCCGAGCCGGCGACCTCGGTGGCGCTGACCTCCGTACCGGCGTGGTACGCGGCTTCGACCGCGGCGCGCGGCAGCGAGCTGACCCCGGTGCGGCGCAGCGCACGCGGCTCGGCGTCGCGCTGCTCCGATTCGGCGAGAGCGAGCGCGACCGCGAACGCCGGCAACACGGTGGCGGCGACGGCGGCGTACCCGGCGGCGGACGGGTGGAACCGGTCGGCGCTGAACATCCGGTCGGGGGCCCTGGCGAACTCGTGCCCGAGCAGGTCGCCGAGCGAGACCGTACGGCCGCCGGCCTCGACCACCGCGATGGTCTGCGCGGCGGCGAGCTCCCGGCTCCACCGGCGGGCCACCCAGCGCAGCGGCATCCGGATCGGCTGGATGGTGCCGAGGTCGGGGCAGGTGCCGACCACCACTTCGCTGTCCGCCTCACGCAGTGTCCGTACGGCGTCCGCCAGGTGCTTGACGGCCACGCTGGGCCAGATCCGGTGGGTGACGTCGTTGCCGCCGATCATGATCAGCGTGAGGTCGGGATGGACCTCCAGCGCCTGGGCGACCTGGTCACGGAGGTCCGCGGAGAGCGCGCCGGTGACGCCGAAGCAGTGCAACTGGACGGGACGGCTGGTGATCCGGGCCAGGTTGCTGGCGAGCACCGCGCCGGGGGTCTCGTCGGGGTGGTCGACGCCGAGCCCGACCGCGGAGGAGTCGCCGAGGACGGCGAGCCGCAGCGGCTCGCCGTCCAGGTGCTCGCCGTCTGGGTGCTCGCCGTACGTGCCGTCGCACTCGGGGGCGGGGTCGGCGGGCGGTCTGATGGTGCGCCACGCGTGGTTGACCTGGCTGATGATCAGCCCCGCTGCGAGGGCACCGAGTATCCCGATGCCACCACCGCCGTAGACGGCGGCGGTGGCTACTCTGCGTGCTCGCGAAACCCGGCCCATCGATCCTCTCCGCGTGGGAATGGTCTGTGGAATTCGAGGCTAACTCGTGGGTGTGACCATCCCGGTGTACCTGGCCTTTGCCCGGCACGGCGAGTCGGCTATCCGACCGGCGGCGGGGTGTCCGGTTTCGGGTGCACTATTGAGGCTCGGCACTCGACATAAGTGAGGTGACACGGATGCCGAAGGGTCCCGGGAGACGTGCGGCATTTGTAGCACTTTGGAAAGCTTTTCGTGCTGGGAACAAACCCGGCACACCGGGTATCGCGGAGCGGCTGCAGGCCGTGCCCCGAATGATTTTCGCCCGGGCACGGGGCCGCTACACAGATCTGAGCTGGGGGCGACTGGGAGTAATGGCCGCCGCGATCGGGTACGTGGTGTCACCGATCGACCTGGTGCCGGAGGCGTTCCTGCTGCTGCCCGGGCTGCTCGACGACACCGTGGTGGTGGCCTGGTTCGCAGGCTCCCTGCTGGACGAGACCGAGCGCTTCATCGCCTGGGAGCGCGCAGGCGCGACGGCGAGCGGCGAGCGGTTGGCGTACGACGACGTGGTCGACGGCGAAGTGGTGTCGTAAAGCAGGTTTTGACCGGTCGCCGGGTGACCGCCCACGACAGGCCGTAGGCTCCGTCTGGGTCGGTCAACGAGGACCGCCGCAGCTCTCGAAAGGGCACCACAGTGCACTATTACGAGTCCATCGCTGACCTGATCGGCAACACCCCGCTGGTCCGGCTCCGGAATGTGACCGCTGGTATCGAAGCGACCGTGCTGGCCAAGGTCGAGTACTTCAACCCCGGCGGCAGTGTCAAAGACCGGATCGCGCTGCGGATGATCGAGGCCGCCGAGGAGGAAGGCCTGCTCAAGCCGGGCGGCACGATCGTGGAACCGACCAGCGGCAACACCGGCGTGGGACTGGCGATCATCGCACAGCAACGCGGCTACGAGTGCGTCTTCGTCTGCCCGGACAAGGTCAGCGAAGACAAGATCAACGTCCTGCGGGCGTACGGGGCCGAGGTCGAGGTGTGTCCGACGGCCGTCGTGCCGGAGGACCCGAGGTCGTACTACAGCGTCTCGGACCGGCTCGCCCGTGAGATCCCCGGCGCGTGGAAGCCCAACCAGTACGCCAACCCCAACAACCCCCGGTCGCACTACGAGACCACCGGCCCCGAGCTGTGGCAGCAGACCGAAGGCAGGATCAGCCACTTCGTCGCCGGCGTCGGTACGGGCGGCACCATCTCCGGCACCGGCCGGTACCTACGTCAGGTCTCGGACGGAGCGGTGAAGATCGTCGGCGCCGACCCGGAGGGCTCCGTCTACTCGGGTGGCACCGGGCGGCCGTACCTGGTCGAGGGCGTCGGCGAGGACTTCTGGCCGGACACGTACGACCGGGAGATCTGCGACGAGATCATCGCCGTCTCCGACCGGGACTCGTTCGAGATGACCCGCCGACTCGCCCGCGAGGAGGGGCTGCTGGTCGGCGGCTCGTGCGGCATGGCGGTGGTGGCCGCGCTCGAGGTGGCGCGCCGCGGCGGGCCCGACGACGTGGTGGTCGTACTGCTGCCGGACGGCGGCCGCGGCTACCTGTCCAAGATCTTCAACGACGACTGGATGGCCCGGTACGGCTTCGTACGCACCGGCATCGACGACCTGACCGTGCTCGACGTACTGACCGGCAAGAGCGGCCGGATGCCCGACATGGTGCACGTCCACCCGACCGAGACCGTACGGGACGCGATCGACGTGCTCCGCGAGTACGGCGTCTCCCAGATGCCGGTGCTGAAGGCGGAGCCGCCCGTGGTCACCGGCGAGGTGGCCGGTTCGATCGTGGAGCGGGACCTGTTGGACGCGCTGTTCACCGGCGGTGCCCACCTGCACGACAAGCTCGAGGGCCACATGTCGCCGCCGCTGCCGATGATCGGCGGTGGCCAGCCGGTCACCGAGGTGGTCGCGCTGCTGGAGAAGGCCGACGCGGCGATGGTGCTGGTCGACGGCAAGCCGGCCGGCGTACTGACCCGGCAGGACCTGCTGACCCACCTCGAGGCGACCCGGGCCACCCACTAGCTCACCTATCGAGGGGCCAGCTCCTCCGGTACGGCGACCACGTCGACGTACGCGTTCCGGCGCAGCACCGTGATCGGCAACCGGGTGCCGATCGCGCGGCTCAGCATCAGCCGCTGCAGGTCCTGCACGCCTTTGACGTCGCGGTCCCCGGCGGAGACGATCACGTCGCCGAGGTAGACCCCGGCCTGCCCGGCCGGGCTGCCGGGCACCACTTCGACGACCCGCAGTCCGGTGCGCTGTCCCCGACGCTCGGCCACCGCGGGCGGCAGCGGCACCGGCATGCCGGCGACGCCGAGCCAGGCGCGGCGTACCCGTCCGGAGGAGAGCAGCTCGGTGATGATCTGCCGGGTGACCGAGTTGACCGGTACGGCGAGCCCCAGCCCGTACCCGGCGACGGCCGTGTTGACGCCGACGACCTCGCCGTTGGCGGTGGCGAGTGCGCCGCCAGAGTTGCCGGGATTCAGTGCGGCGTCGGTCTGGATGACGTCGTCGATCAGCCGTACGTGCCGTCCCTGGCGCGCGGGCAGGGAGCGCCCGAGCCCGCTGACCACGCCGGCGGTGACCGACCCGGCCAGCCCCATCGGGTTGCCGACCGCGACGACCAGTTGGCCGATCCGCAGCGTGTCCGCGTCGCCCAGGGTGGCCGGCTCCGCCACCCCGCCCCGGGTACGCAGCACCGCCAGATCCGACAGCGGGTCGGCGCCCACCACCTCGAAGCTCGCTTCGGCGCCGTCGGCGAAGGCCGCCGTACCGCCGGTCACCCGGTCGACCACGTGTGCGCTGGTGAGCAGGAAGCCGTCCGGGGTGAACACCACGGCCGACCCGGCACCGCCGCGCGGTGAGTCGATCCGGACACTCACCACCGACGGCAGGATCCGGGACGCCACGCCCGAGACCACCCGGCTGTACGCGTCCAACGCCTCGTCCCCGGGCGCGCCGCCCTTGCCGAGTGCGCGATCCTCCGGGGCGGCTGCAGTGTCATCCACCATGCCGACTGCAACGCTGTAATCAGCGCATCGATGCCCGCTGGTTGTTCGCTCTCGGCGAACCGGCTATCCGGGCGCCGCCGCCAGCGCCTCGACCGCCGCCGCCGACACCGGCACCACCACGGTCAGGTACGACTCGATCCGGCCCAGCACCTCCTCGCGCAGCTCGTCCCGCCAGTCGTCGCTGTCGTAGAACCGTTCCTCCTGCTCGTCCCGCTCGGCCAGCGACCTGAACCCCCGGATCAGCACGTACGAGTTCTCGTCCTCCAGGCAGGGCCCGGCGCGCACCACGCGAATGCCGTACGCCCGCAACAGCGGCAACGCCCGCTCCTGGAAGATCCGGTGGTACTCGCCCCGGGTGCCCGGCCGCAGGGCGTACGTACGGATCTCCAGGACCCGCGAATCGTCAGCGCTCATGCCCCGAGTCCTACCAGCCGGCTACGACGTTCCAGCCGGCTACGACGTTCCAGCCGGCTACGGCGTTTCCATCTCGGCGAGGTGGGCGACGTTGGCGACGTCGCCGGCGTCGCTACTGGGGGAGGCGCCGAACCAGGCGTCCAGGATCTCGGTGAGGGTGGCGGCCGAGGTGAGCCGCAGGCTCAGCGCCAGGACGTTCGCGTCGTTCCACTTCCGGGCGCCCGACGCGGTGGCGGCGTCGGTGCAGAGGGCGGCGCGGATGCCGCGTACCTTGTTCGCCGCGATCGACGCGCCGGTGCCGGTCCAGCAGCAGACCACGGCCTGCTCGGCGTCGCCGGCGGCGACATCGCGGGCGGCCGCCTCGCATGCCCAGGCCCAGTCGTCCCGCTCGTCGTCCCGCAGCGCCCCGTGGGTGCGTACGTCGTGCCCCCGCCGCCGCAGGTCGTCGACGACCTCGCGGGCAACGCCGGTGTCCTCGTCGGCCGCCACGGAAATGATCATCGCGGAGTCTCCTCGGTCGTGCCTGCCAGCCAGCGTCCCGTTGCTCCCGCCGGGTGCAACACCCCATGCGCCGACGCCGCTTAAGACAATCCTGCCGCAAACCGGATCCGCGGCTCGCGCCATGCCGAACTTCGGGCATGCCATGACGAATCCACGACGGGGGGGAAACTAATTTTCCCGTGTATTGACCGGGTAACAAATTATCGCCATCATTCACACGTAGTCGACGCGAGATCACTCGTTGCTTCGCAGCCGCCTTCTGAGGAGGTGTAAATGCGACAGATAATGAGAACTCGGCCGAGCGTCACCGGCTCGGCAGCCTTCCGCGCGGCTACGGACACCCCGCAATTCCCGGCATTCACTCGGAACTGTCCCGGCGGCCACCACCGCCGGTCAGATTTGCGGCGCGCCGACCGCGCCGCCGCGCACCCCACCACGTGCGCATCACCGCAACCCGTCCCGTACGGCCGTCGTCGGCTCATGCCCCCCGGACATGCCCGGCGTACTCCGGAGCGGTCGAACGCGTCGGGTCTAGGGAAAGGGAGGCACCCCGATGTCATCGTTCAACTGCGAGGTGACCTGGTTCTGTTGTGGCAATGCGTGGGGGCCGTGCGGCTCCACCGGCCACGGCGCCTGCGGCACCTGCAACTCCGGCTCCCGGCAGCACGCCTGGCCGTACACCTCCTCCGCCTGCTGGGACATCACCCGGCCGGACCGCTGCGGGCGCAGCGTGAGCCAGCGGGGCTGCGGGTTCCAGCACCGCACCCGCAACCGCTGCAACGGCGTCTCCGTGGTCACCTCGATCGCCGACTGCGGCCCACAGACCGACCTGTTCTGTGGTGAACAGGCCTGCTGCGGCTCCACCTGTTCCCGGGACCGCATGATCGACCTGACCGCCGGTGCGTACAGCGTGATCGCCAGCCTGTCCACCGGCAAGCGTCCCGCCACGGTCTCGTTGCCCTGAGGAGGTGTGATCGCGATGAGTATTGACCGCAGACGACTTCTCAGTTCGGCCGTGCTGGGCGGTGCCGGGGTGGTCGGCGCGACCGCCTTCGGCTCCGTCGCGCCGGAGGCGGCGTTCGCCGCGCCGTCCGAGTCCGACGAGGCGCTCAGGGCCGCGGCGGGTCTGTCGGACCCCAACTTCGTGGAGGGCCGGATCACCTCGATCAGCGGCCACCAGTTGATGGTGGCCCCGTCAGCCGGCGGCACCGACCGGATCTACGTCACCCACGGTACGAGCATCTGGAAGCTGCGCCCCGCCGCGTTCGACCAGATCGCCGTCGGCGACGGCCTGTACGCCCGCGGCCTGCGGATGCCCGACGGCGCCCTGGCCGCCGACGCGGTCTGGATGAACATCGTCAACATCCACGCGCACATCGTCTCCATGTCCCGCAACACGATCACCATGGAGCACCACGGCGACCGGGTCGTCGGGCACGTGGTCCCGGGCACCAGCGCGGTGTCGTACAACAGCACGCCGGCGGTGTCCGACCTGTCGCTGCTGCGGGTCGGCCAGCACGTACAGGTGCTGGGCGCCTGGCTGCCGGACACCAACGAGGTCGAGATCGCGACCGTCTACGCGGCGGCCGCCTGACCGACGCCCCGCCCTTGCTCTGCTTGCCGGACCCCTCGGGTAAGCAGAGCAAGGCCCCGCGAGACCTGACAGGAGGGCCTTCGATGATCGGATGGGTCGCGTCACTGCAGCCCCTGGTGATCGCCGGGTTGCTGGGCTCGGCCGGTGCGGTGAAGCTGCGCGGGCTGCGTACCGAGCAACAGGTGAAACGCAACGCGCTGAGCCGGATCGTCGGCGAGGCGCACGCCTCGACGGTGTGGCGCCTGGTCGGCGGCCTGGAGCTGGTGGTGGGGGCCGCGCTGCTGCTGCCGCCGGTGCACCCCGCGAAGACCGGGGCCGCCGCGGTGCTGTGCGCCGGATTCCTCGGCTACCTCGGCTACGCGAAACTCGCCGCACCGGACGCCTCGTGCGGTTGCCTGTCGGCCAAGCTGGCCCCGGTGTCGTGGCGCAGCTTCGCCCGTGCCTGCCTGCTGCTGGCTGCCTCACTTCTTTCCTTCGGGTACGCCACGGCCTGGTGGCCATCGTCCGTGGCCACCGACCCGCTGCCCGCCGTCGCAGTGCTGCTCGCCGAGCTGGCCCTGTGCGGCGCGTTCTCGGTCGAGCTGGACGACTACTGGCTGGTGCCGTTGCGCAAGCTGCGGGTACGCCTGACCCACCCGCTCGCCAACAACGTGACGACCGTGCCGCTGGAGGCGACCGTCGAGCAGCTGCACCTGTCCGAGGCGTACCGGCAGTTCGGGGCGATGATCACCTCCGACGTGCTGGACAGCTGGGAGGACGGCGACTGGCGCCTCCTGCAGTACGCCGTCCGCACCAAGGACCGTACGGCCACCGCCGTCTTCGCCGTCCCGCTGGCGACGCAGGACCCCGAATCCGTACGGGTCGCGCTCGTCGACGAGACCGCGGTGCCGGTGTAACCGGCGCGGCCGGGTAGGCGTCGCCATCCACCGGGGAGGCTCTGGGTGGCGGGCGCCTACCCGTCGCCGGAAAGGGTCGACCCCCGGGTACCGCTTGCGCGGACCGGCTGGACAATGGCCGGCTTCCCCAGGGGTCGGGTAGCTGTCTGGAAATCGCCTTACCGCTGATACACGGCCTCGACGATCGTCAGCGAAGAGAACAGCGGCTAGCGGACAGCCACCTCACGAGTCCTATAGCTATCCAACTTCGGACCACCTCCTTTCCCGTGTACGACGAAACTATCCAGCCGCCCCCGCCACCGGCAACGCCAATTCGTCACAGCCGCGGATAGGGTTGTCGTCCCGCCTACCCAGGGGAGGCACGCCGATGGCCGACGCCTATCCCGCGACGCTGCCGGAACCGCCGTACTACGCCGTGGTCTTCACGTCGCTCCGTACCGAGGGCGACAACGGGTACGCCGAGACCGCCACCAAGATCGAAAAGCTGGCCGCCGAGCAGCCCGGCTACCTCGGCATCGACTCCGCCCGCGCCCCCAGCGGCTTCGGCATCACCGTCGCGTACTTCCGCGACGAAGCCTCGATCGCCGCGTGGAAGCAACAGCCCGACCACGCCGAAGCCCAGCAGCACGGCCGCGACCACTGGTACCGGTCGTACGCCCTCCACGTCGCCAAGGTCGAACGCGCCTACCGCTTCGACCGCTGAGGAGTAGCCGCGGACAGCGGCCGGGCCCGTGGTGGGCCCGGCCGTGGCGTCGATGGTCAGACGGTGGCTTCCAGGTACGCGGACCGGGTGGCAGCTGCGGTCATGTCAGCCGTGATGGGGGAGGGCTTGAAGCCCTTGACGACCAGATAGACGCCCAGCGAAAACTCCCACACTGCGATCGGGATGGTGAGGAGCGCCGACAGCGTGGACACCTGTCCCCAGAGGTCGAACAACGTTGCGGTGGCGGAAACGACCAGCAGGGGCGCTCCGATGAAGCCCAGCAGGGGAAGAACCCGCGGCACGAGGCGGGACCGGTACAGCAGGGAGCCCAGCAGCAGGGCGTTCACGGCCGGGATGAAGCCTTGTCCGAGGAGGAAGATCCAGTCGTGGAAGGCGACCAGCGCCTGGCCGGTGACCAACGCATCTGCTCCGGCTCCGGCCCGCCGCAAGGTCACGAGCGACAGGAAGCTCACGACGCAGACGACGATGGTGCCGGCTTCCAGGACCCGCGCGCCGACGAAGCCCAACGCCACCCCTTCGTTCTGCCTCTTGAGCACCGGGTACAGCACGACGGCGGTGCCGATGCAGGCGAGGGCCACGATCATCTCCAGGATGCCGCCGAAGATCACGGGAGTGTCCGGGCCAGGGCCGACGATGAAGTTCGGCTCGCGCACCGCACCGTACAGGACCAGGGTCGGGATCGAGACGAAGGTGAGGAGGTAGAGCGCGCCCGCGACAAGCGCGGTCTTCCTCAGTGAGGTCATGGGGACTCGTTTCGTTGCTGTGGGTCGAACTGCGGTGATGGTCATGTCGGTCTCTTTTCGTGGATTGATGACACCTGTCGAGGTGCCATGGTCGGCAGTTCGGGACTAATCGGGGTCGACCTGAGTGACCGAGACCAGCGGCAGGCCTACGTCGCGCGCTTTCTGGAGCAGACCGTGAAGAGCGGCCTGGTCGGCCACAAGGCCAGAGATGACGGTGGTGCCGTCGCTCTCGTTGGTGAGGCTCAGTCCGTCAAACCAGGCGGCCCATCGAGAATCGAGGTGCCCCTTGAGGCGGATTTCGTACCGTCCGGCCTGGTGGTGACTGCCGGTCGATATCTCGCTCATGTCCTCCTCCTGCCTGCGTTCGTTGGTCTGATCGAAAGCTAGAAGGAGATGTGATGACCGAGCATCACCACGTGTGGTGATTGACGTGGTGACTTGAACCTGTCGGACCCGCCGTTGCCCTAATCCGACGGGTCGGGTACGACGACGCGCCGGCCCTGGCGGTCGCGGGTCCGCGACAACAGGTCGAGTTCCGTGGCCCGGCGGACCGCTGCCCGACGGTTGTTCACACCGAGCTTGGCGTAGATGTTCCTGGTGTGAGTCCGCACGGTGTTCAGGGACACGATGAGCTCGCGAGCGATGTCCGGGCCGGCCAGGTCGGTGCCGAGCAGCCGAAGCACGTCCAGCTCGCGTTCGCTCAGTGGCTCGATCAAGCCCTGTTTGACGGGCGTGCTGTCCTCCGTCTTGTTGACGGCTGCCAGCAGTCGGCGGACATAGCTTGGGGCGACCCCTTGTTTCGCGACCGCTCTCAGCAGGGAGGCCATCGGTGGGCCCTCAGCCACGAAGATTCGAACGTAACCCTCCGGCTCGGCCAGCGTCAGCGCCCGTTGCAGCGATGCGAGCGCAGCGGGGATGTCGCCCCGCACCTGCTGGGCGAGGGCCTGCAGCACCAGGATCTCGATGACGCTTCCTGACCTCTTCCCTGCTTCCGCCGCTCGCCGCAGGCGCTCCAAGAGTCGGGTCGCGTCGTGGAGGGAGCGCTCTGCACGCTGTGTGGCGTACTGCGCCAGGAGCAACCTGGCGAGGGTGATGTGCTCGAACTCGCGCAGGTAGCTGAGGTCGTCCTCAACGGACAGACCTCGCTCACGCGCCCAGCCGAGCGCTTCGCCCAACGCTCCCTGCGCGACCCGCACCCGTGCCCGCAACGCCGGGATGGGCCGCACGTCGGGGAAGAAGTCACTCACGTACCGGCGCTCCGCCTCGTCGAGCAGCTCGATGGCGCCGGCCAGATCTCCTTCGGCCTCCCGTACCCGCGCCATCGCGACCCGCCAGCGGTACGGGTTCTGCGGCAACCCGGTGTGCTCGCCCAGCTCCTGGCTCCGCAGCAGATTCTGCGTGGCGGCGTACAAGTCGTTGCGCTCGCGGTGGAGCTCGCTCATCCCTACGTACATGTCCGCCGTGCCGCGCAGCACCGAGCCACGCTGCTCAGGTACGTGCTGCAATGCCTGCTCGTAGGTGCGCATGGCCTCGCCGGGGCGACCTTGAGCCAGCCGGATGTCCGCCAGTGCGATCGCGCACCCGAAGGTGTCGGCGATGTGCCCGGCCCGCCGAAGCCCCGCCATGCAGTCGGCGTACGCCGAGTGCGCTGCCTCGAGCTCCCCGCTCGCCCAGTACGCGAGCCCCAGCAACCCCGCTGGCGCGGCACGGCTGAGGTGGTCGTCCTCAGGGGAAAGATCGAGCGCCCGCCGGGCGTGCCGCATCGTGCCGAGCACATCGCCCCGAGCGAGGGCCAGTGCGGCGCGGTACAGCTCGATCGTGCCCGGGAGGCGGCGAAATTCCTCGTCGTCGACCACGACCATCTCCGCCGATGGAGTGTCCAGCCACCGCTCGGCTTCCCGCAGTCGGCCCTCGACGCCCTCGAACTCGCCGCCAGCCAGCAACGCCCCGACAAACCCGACGTTGAGCACGGGCCTGACGCGTACCAGTTCGTCGGGAAGCACCGTGAGCCAGGCCCGCAGCGCGGCATCCTGCCTGCTTTTCCGCATAGCCGGAATCGCCAGCTCGACCAGGTCCGCCGCCCGCTCGAAATCCTCGGCGGCCAGCGCATGGCGGATCGCCTCGGACGGCGTGCCGTTCTGCTCGTACCACGCGCTCGCCCGCCGGTGCAGGTCAGGAACGTCGCCGGGTTGTTCGTCCAGCAGGTGCGCCTGCAAAACGTCCGCAAAGAGCTGGTGATAGCGATACCACCGGCGGCGGTCGTCGAGCGGGACCAGGAACAGGTTCCCTCGCTCCAGCGCCGCCAGCTTGGCCTTGCCGCTGTCCTGACCGGTGACGGCATCGCACAGTGGGCCGCTCAGCCGGTCCAGGATGGAGGTCTGCAGCAGGAAGTGTCGGACAGGTTCGGGCTGGCGGTCCAAGACCTCCTCGGCCAGGTAGTCGACGATGTACCGGTCATCCCCGGCGAAGCCGGCGATGAACCCGGCGACGTCGTCCCGCCCCTGCATCGAGAGTGCCGCCAGCTGGAGCGCGGCGATCCACCCTTCGGTACGCCCCTCCAGCGCTGCGACATCCCGTGCCGTCAGCACCAGTCCCATCACCCCGTTGAGGTACGCCACGGCCTCGTCGGGCGTGAAGCGCAGATCGGCGGCGCGGATCTCGACGAGCTCGCCACGCCCTCGCAACCGCGCCAGCGGCAACGCCGGGTCGGCGCGGCTGGCGATCACCAGGTGTATCTGCGGGGGTAGGTGCTCCAGCAGGAAGGCCATCCCGTCCTGTACGTCGCGCGCGTCGATGACGTGGTAGTCGTCGAGCACCAGCACGACATCGTTCGAGATGGCGCCGAGGTCGTTGAGCAGAGTGGCGAGGACCGCTTCGATCGGCGGCTGGGGCGACCGCAGCAGCGAGAGCGCCTCTGCACCAACCTCGTGCGCCGCGGTCTTCAGCGCGGCGACGAGGTACGTCCAGAACAACGCGGGATCGTTGTCGCGCTGGTCGAGCGAAAGCCACGCCGCGGACGGTCCATCGGCGGGAGCGGCTGCCAGCCATTCCGTCAGCAGCGTCGTCTTACCGAACCCGGCCGGAGCTGACACGAGCGTCAGCGCCGACTCCGCCCCACGGCTCAGCCGCTCGTTCAGTCTCGGACGCGCTACCAGACCGCGTCGCCGCCGGGGGACGTGGAGTTTGGTCTCGAGCAGTGGGACCGCCATGACCACGTCCCCTCAGCAGCCAGTCTTCACGTGCCGTCGACAAGCAGTCGTTGCCGGCGAAACGGTTGGCTCACGAGACTCGTCGTGCCAGCAGGTCGCTCGAGACCATCTGGTCACACGTAGTCCACCGTACGCGGAGTACGTCAGCCTTCGGTCTTCACCACCCCGACGGGGCAGGTCATCCCGTTGGGGCCGTGGTTGCAGTAGCCGTTGGGGTTCTTGGACGGGGCCAGGTACTGCTGGTGGTAGTCCTCGGCGTAGTAGAAGGTGTCGAGCGGGGCGATCTCGGTGGTGATCTCGCCGTGGCCCGCGGCGGTCACCACGGGCTGGAACGCTTTCAGGCTGTCCGCCGCGACGGTGGCCTGCGCCGGCGTGGTGGTGTAGATGGCCGAGCGGTACTGGGTGCCCACGTCGTTGCCCTGGCGCATCCACTGGGTCGGGTCATGGTTCTCCCAGAACACCTTGAGCAGGTCCTCGTAGCTGATCTTCGCGGGGTCGTACACCACCTGGACCGCTTCGGCGTGGCCGGTGTAGCCGGAGCAGACCTCCTCGTACGTGGGGTTGGGGGTGGTGCCGCCGGCGTAGCCGGCCGCGGTGGAGTAGACGCCCGGCAGCTGCCAGAACAGGCGCTCGGCCCCCCAGAAGCAGCCCATACCGAACACGGCCACCTCCAGCCCGGCCGGCCACGGGCCGCGCAGCGGAGCGTCCAGCACGGTGTGCCGGCCGGACACGCGCATCTGCTCTGCGCGGCCGGTCAGCGTGTCGTCGGGGGAGGGCAGGTTGAGCTTGTGTCGACGTACGAAGACCACGGCGTACTCCTAGATTCTTTTCATCCCTGATCAGCGGTTGTAGGTTCCTTTCACAACAGGCGCCGGCGGCACATGTGGTGCAAGGTCTAGTTCAAGCATGACTCGTTCACGCGGTGTCGCAATTACAGGCCGATTACGCAGGAAGCCTTGACGTTGATGCTTGGAGCGGCGTAAAAACAAGCAGTTGCGCGCACTATTGCGCAGGAGTGCGCAGCCTCGGAGGACCGAGAGAGGTGGGCTTTCAAGTGAGAAGACGGATCTTCGCAACCGCCGCCATGGCGATGGCTGCGGCAATGGTCGTGGCCGGCTGCGGCTCCGACCCCGGTACGGGCGACGGCGACGGCAAGGCCGCCGGGACGATCAAGTTCATCGCCGCGTCGTACAGCGACAACACCACGAAGTACTGGAAGGACCTGGTCGCCCGGTTCGAGAAGAAGAACCCGAAGATCAAGGTGCAGCTGCAGGTGCTCGACTGGAACACGCTGCTGCAGCAGGCGCCGACCATGATCCAGACCAAGTCCTACCCGGACATCCTCAACTACAACGACTTCAGCGCGTACGCCAAGGAGGGTCTGCTCCACCCGGTGTCCGACGTGCTCGGCCCGGACCTGCAGAAGGAGTTCGCCACCACCTTCACCGACAAGGCCAAGCTGGACGGCAAGCAGTACGGCATCCCGTTCATCGCCAGCGTCCGGTCGCTCGCGTACAACAAGAAGATCTTCAAGGAGATCGGCGAGAGCTCGCCGCCGAAGACCTGGGCCGACCTGACCCGGATCGCCAAGAAGGCCAAGGCCAAGGGGTACGTCGGCTACGGTCTCCCGCTCGGCGCCGAAGAGGCGCAGGCCGAGTTCTCCATGTGGATGTGGAACGGCGGCGGCGACTGGAAGACCGGCGACAAGTGGTCGATCAACAGCGACAAGAACCTCGCCACGCTGAACTTCCTGCGCGACCTTTCCAACAAGGACAAGGTCACCCAGCCCAACCCGGGCAAGACCGACCGCAGTGACGGCGTCTGGAAGGCGTTCTCGCAGGGCAAGGTCGCAATGGCCGCGATCATGCCGCACGGCACCTTCACCAACAAGTACATGAAGGACGCGCCGTTCGACTGGGGCTCCGCGCCGTTCCCGACCAAGGAAAGCGGTCAGGAGTCGGTGACGCTGGGCGTGCAGGACTTCCTGATGGCGTTCAAGAAGGCCGGCAACAAGGGCCCGGTGAAGAAGTTCCTGGAGTTCTTCTACCAGAAGGACAACTACGTCAAGTTCAACCAGGCTGAGGGCTTCCTGCCGGTGACCAACTCGGCCGCCGACGTGATGAAGTCCGACCCGGTCGTCGCGTCCGGCATCGAGCTGCTGCCGAACGCGCGGTTCGCGCCGGTCGAGGACGCCAAGTGGACCGACGTCGCCAAGGAGGCGCGCGAGACCCTCGGTACGGCCATGGAGCCGGGCCAGGATCCGAAGAAGGTCCTCGACAACCTGCAGAAGGTCGCGGAGGGCTAGTGAACGCCAGTCGCCGGGCCGAGCCACTGCTGTGGCTCGGCCCGACGCTGCTGCTGATCGCGGCAGTGATCGTCTATCCCGCGTACGAGATGGTGCGCACGTCCTTCCTGGACGTCTCCAGCATCGGGTTCGCGCACGGCTACCGGGGTCTCGGCAACTACTCCGACCTGTTCGGCGAGGAGTCGCTGCTGCCGGTGTTCGGCAACACCGTGCTGTGGGTGACGGTCGTGGTGGGGGCCACGATCGTGATCTCGCTGGCGATGGCGCAGTTCCTGAACAAGCGGTTCGCCGGCCGGCGGCTGGTCCGCTGGGCGCTGATCGTGCCGTGGGCCGCGTCGCTGGTGATGACCTCGACCGTGTGGCGCTACATCTACGAGCTCGACTACGGCCCGCTCAACCGCCTGTTCACGGATCTGGGGATCATCGACGGGCCGGTCGACTGGTACAAGGACTCGGCCACCGCGTTCTGGTGCCTGATCGTGGTCGGCATCGTGGTCTCGATCCCGTTCACCACGTACGTGTTCCTGGCCGGCCTGCAGACCGTACCGGCGGACGTGTACGAGGCGGCCGCGATCGACGGCGCGGGGCCGTTGCAGACGTACTGGCAGGTCACGTTCCCGCTGCTGCGGCCGCAGTTGGTGGTCGCGATCGTGCTCAACACGATCTACGTGTTCAACTCGTTCCCGATCATCTGGGTGATCACCGGCAAGATCCCCGGGCACGAGACCGACACCATGACCACGTACATGTACAAGATCGCGTTCCGCTCGGCGGCCGGTGCCGACGAGGCGTCCGCGCTCGGCGTGATCAACGTGGCGATCCTGATGGTGCTGGTGCTGTTCTACGTACGCCGTACCCGGTTCGGCGAGTCCGGCGAGGCGTCCATCGCGACCGCCGGCCCAGGCCCGGTGTCGCGCGCGCTCGGTGCCCTCGGCGCTGGTCTCGGCCGGCTTCTAGCGCCGGCCTGGCGTTCGGTCACCCGTGCGTTGGCCCCGCTCGGCCAGGTTGCGTCAGGCGTCTGGTCGGCGGTACGCCGCTTCGCGCTGCCCCTCGTCGGCCTGGTCACCGCGGTGTTCTTCCTCGCCCCGTACGCCGTGATGCTGCTCGGCTCGCTGAAGACGGACCGGGAGTTGGCGGCGAGCCCGGCGACGTACCTGCCGGACCGGTGGGCGTGGTCGAACTACCTGTCGGTGTGGTCGAAGATCCCGCTCTGGGACTACGTACGGGCCAGCCTGGTGATCGCGCTGGTCTCCACCGCGATCGTGCTGGTGGTGGCGCTGCCGGCGGCGTACTTCACGGCGCGGCACCAGTTCCGGGGGCGGAGTGCGTTCCTGACCACCGTGCTGGTGACGCAGATGTTCGCGCCGGTGGCGCTGGTGGTCGGGCTCTACCGGGAGTTCGTGGTGGCCGACGCGGTGCTGCAGAACGCCAACCCGGCCTGGGGCGCGATCAACACGTACTGGTCGATCATCCTGATCAACTCGGCGTTCAACCTGGCCTTCGCGATCTGGATCCTCAACGGGTATTTCGCGAGCATCCCGAAGGACATCGAGGAGGCCGCGATGATCGACGGGCTGGGCCGGTTCCGCGCCATGCTCCAGGTGGTGCTGCCGCTCGCGAAGCCGGGCATCGTCACGGCGGTGATCTTCACCTTCATCCAGGTGTGGAACGAGTTCGTGGTCGCCCTGACCCTGTTCAACGACCCGACCCGCAACCGCCAGACCCTCACCGTCGGCATCAACCAGTTCATCGGCCAGTACGACGTGAACTACCAGTACCTGTTCATCGTCTCCCTGATCGGCATCGTCCCCGTGGTGATCCTCTTCGCCGTCATCGAGCGCTACCTCGTCTCCGGCCTCACCGCAGGCTCCGTCAAGTAGCGGGTCGCTGGCGTGGTTTGTGGTCGAATTGCTGTCTTCCGGAGGCGGAGACCGCAACTTGACCACAAACCCGTCCAGCAGAGTCGGGCTCCTGGCGCGGGCGCCGGGGTGCGGGGCTAGCCTTTCGGGCATGACGCACGGCAACCGTGGCAAGGACGCCGCCTCCCAGAAGTTCGACACGCTCGCGATCCACGCCGGCCAGGAGCCGGACCCGCTCACCGGAGCAGTGGTGCCACCGATCTACGCCACGTCGACGTACCACCAGGACGCGGTCGGCGAACTGCGCGACGGGTACGAGTACAGCCGTACGAAGAACCCGACCCGGCTGGCGTTGGAGGAGTGCCTGGCGGCGCTCGAAGGCGGGGCGAGGGGGCTCGCCTTCGCATCCGGCATGGCGGCCGAGGACACACTGCTGCGTACCCTCTGCAAACCCGGTGACCACGCCGTGATTCCCAACGACGCGTACGGCGGCACCTACCGGCTCTTCTCGAAGGTGCTCGAACCGTGGGGCCTGTCCTGGACGGCGGCGAAGCTGTCCGATGTGGACAGTGTACGCCAGGCGGTCACCGAGGACACCAAGGTGATCTGGGTGGAGACGCCGACCAACCCGCTGCTCGGCATCGCCGACATCGCGGCGCTGGCGGAGGTGGCGCGGGAGGCGCGCGCTGCCCTCGTCGTGGACAACACGTTCGCCTCGCCGTACCTGCAGCAGCCGCTGGGCCTGGGCGCCCACGTGGTGGTCCACTCCACCACGAAGTACATCGGCGGCCATTCGGATGTCGTCGGTGGTGCGGTGATCGTCAAGGATCCCGAGCTCGGCGAGCGGGTCGCGTTCCACCAGAACTCGGTGGGCGGGATCGCCGGCCCGTTCGACGCGTGGCTCACCCTGCGTGGCGTGAAGACCCTCGGCGTACGGATGGACCGGCACTGCTACAACGCGGAGCGGATCGCCGAGTACCTCTGCGGCCACCCGCGGGTGAGTGCCGTGCTCTATCCCGGTCTGGTCGATCATCCGGGACACGACGTGGCAGGCAAGCAGATGCGTCGATACGGCGGTATGGTCAGTTTCCGGTTGGCCGACGGCGAAGCTGCCGCGGTGCGGGCATGCAATCGGGCGAAGCTGTTCGTCCTCGGCGAGTCGCTCGGCGGAGTTGAGTCGTTAATCGAGCACCCGGGTCGGATGACTCACGCGTCGGCCGCTGGTTCGCCGCTCGAGGTGCCGGGCGATCTCGTACGGTTGTCGGTCGGCATCGAGGACGTCGACGATCTGCTGGCCGATCTGGAGCAGGCGCTGCACGAATGATCAGCGGCTCGGGCGGGCCCACATGAGGAGGTTGCGATGTCCTGGGTCGGCATGACCGCGGCAGCCATCGCGAACGCGGTACGACGTGGCGACACCTCCGCGAGCGAGGTGGTCGACCAGCATCTGCGCCACATCGGCAACGTCGACGGCGAGGTCGGCGCGTTCCGGGTGGTGCGTACCGTCGACGCGCTGGCCGAGGCGGCGATCATCGAGGACCTGCCCGACCTGTCGGGGCTGGCCCTGGCCGGGGTGCCGATCGCGGTGAAGGAGAACCTCCCGGTGGTGGGCGAGCGGACCTGCCTGGGCTCCGCCGCCACCTTGCGCGCTCCCGCCGAAGAAGACCACGAGGTGGTACGCCGTGCCCGCGGCGCCGGCGCCGTCGTGGTCGGCCTGACCCGGATGCCGGAGCTCGGACTGTTCGCCACCACCGACGACGAGGACGTGGTGACCCGCAATCCGTGGCGGCTGGACCGTACGCCCGGCGGCTCGTCGGGCGGCTCGGCGGCCGCCGTCGCCTCCGGCATGGTGCCGATCGCGTTGGGCAACGACGGCCTCGGCTCGATCCGGATCCCCGCCGCGTGCTGCGGTCTCGTGGGCCTCAAACCGGGCCGCGGTACGGTGCCCGCCAACCTCTCCGATCACGACTGGCACGGCCTGGTGGAGAACGGCGTACTGGCCACCACGGTGGAGGACTCGGCGCTCGGGTTCGCGGTGCTGGCCGGCCGCGCGCCACGCCAACTTCCCGAGCCGGGCCGGCTCCGCCTCGCGGTGTCCGTACGCAGTCCGCTCGTCGGCGTCAGCGCCGACCGGGACGCGAAGCAGGGCGTCGCCCGGGCGGTACGAGCCCTGGTCACCAGTGGCCACTCCGCGCACCGGGCCGAGCTGTATTACCCGCAGACCCTGGGCGTGGCCACGATCGCCACCTGGTTCGCGTGTGCCGCGCTGGACGCCGAGCCGTTCGACCTGGCGGAGCTGCAGCCGCGTACCCGCCGGCACGCGGTGATGGGGCGCAAGACGCAACGGCTGGTCCGCGAGTCGGACCGGCAGCGCTGGCGGGACCGGGTGCTCGGCTGGCTCGACGACGGCGGGTACGACCTGCTGGTGACCCCGATCCTGGCCGGCCCCCCGCCACGCGCCCAGATGTGGTCGCGCCGCAGTTGGCGGGCCAACCTGGTCGGCTCGATGCGCTACGCCCCGTACGCCGCCCCGTGGAACATGGCCGGACTGCCGGCGATCGCCGTACCGGCGGGGACCCGGCGGGACGGGCTGCCGGTGTCGGTGCAGATCGTCGGCCCACCCGGCAGCGAAGAGTTGCTCCTGGCGGTGGCGGGTCAGATCGAGGCGGCCGCTCCGTGGCGGCAGCACGCTCCAGGCTGGCCGAGAGCCGGCCAACCGGCCGTCCTCAGCTGACGCCGATCCCGGCGGAGTCGCGGGCCACGATCAGCCGAACGGCTTGGTGGTCATCAGCACCACGACCAGGCCCCAGGCCAGCACGGCGAGCCCGGCGGTCACTGCGATGCGGCCGCGCAGCGCGTCCATCCGAGCCTTCGCGTACGCGTCCGAGCTGATCGTCCCGGCTTCGATCAGCCCCGCGACGGTACGCAGCGACGGCGCCGCCACCACCAGGACGCCGACCAGCGCGATCACCGACAGCGTGATGGAGATCGTCACCCACGGAGTGCCGTAGCTGATCTTGTCGGAGTTGGCCATCGCACCCAGTCCGAACAGTCCCACCAGCGCCGACGCCCCCGCGAGCACCATGGTGGCGCGCGAAGCTCGCCGTACCCCCTCGGGATCGCGACGGACAACGGCGCGCAAGCCGGCGAACGGCGCGAGCGCCAACGGACCGATCAAAAATATCGCAGTGAGTACGTGAAGAGTGACGAACAGTGTCCCCATGCGGGGGAATGCTAAGCGATCTTCTCCACGTCCGCGTCGTCGCCCCGCAGACGTGGAGCAGATCGAAGCCTCACTCGCTCGGCAGCAGGATCCACAGGATTATGTAGATCACGAACTGCGGCCCGGGAAGCAGCGTGGACAGCACGAACAGCAGCCGTACGACATTCGGCGAAATCCCGAACCGGCGGCCGAGCCCGGAACACACCCCGGCGATCCACCGGTCGTCGCGTGGCCGTACCAGCCGCTCGGACGGTACGTGGGACTGTGCAGCCATCTCGTGTCACCCCTCCAGCGCCGCTGCGCTTCAGCGGCATGATTCGACGGTACGTCGAGGCCACGCCACACGAATCGGGTATCGACCCTGGGGTTTCTCGGGGACGGCCCGTAAGGCCCCCGCAGCGCCGGGCGGGCCGGGCGACGGTCAGCCCTGGAACTGCTCCAGCGAGACGACCTTGACCTTGATCTCGGCGCCGCTCGGGGCGGTGTAGCTGACCGTGTCGCCGGGGGAGCGGCCCATGATCGCCGAGCCGAGCGCCGACTCCGGGCTGTAGACCGTGAGATCCGTGGTCGCCCCGATCTCGCGGGAGCCCAGCAGGAACTGCTCGGTGTCGTCCGGGTCGTCGTCGAACGAGATCGTGACCACCGCACCGGGTGCCACCACGTCGGTCTTCGGCGCCTCGCCGACCCGCGCGTTGCGCAGCAGGTCGTTGAGGTAGCGGATCCGTGCCTCGGCCTTGCCCTGCTCCTCCTTGGCGGCGTGGTAGCCGCCGTTCTCCCGCAGGTCGCCCTCTTCGCGGCGCTCGTTGATCTCGGCGGAGATCGCGGGTCGGTTGGCGATCAGCTCGTCGAGCTCGGCCTTCAGGCGGTCGTGAGCGTCCTGGGACAGCCAGGCGCCAGACTCGGTGCGGTCTGTCGTGGACACAGCAAGATCCTCCAGCGCAATGTACGGGATAGCCGTCGGGATAAGGAGACAACGTTACCAGCGGCCCGGCGTACCGGGAGATCGGCGATCTTCCGCCGTCAGGCGCCGGCGCGGGCGCAGCCCACCACCTCGCCGGTCACCGGCTCGCGACTCGTCGCCAGGGTGTACGTGACGGTCACGCTCTCCGCGTCCGGGTCCCCGGCCGGGACCGGCACCTCGGCACGGCCCACCTCTTCGCCGTTGGCGGCGCGGGCGCGCACGATGCAGGTCGCCGCCTGGCCGCGTGGCTTGTAGACCTCGAACTCGATCGTCACCCGGTCCTTGGCGGGATGGAAACTCAGCACCTTCGGCTGGTACGGCGGGTCTCCGTACTGCCGGTAGAGCTGGACCGACACCGCCAGACCGGCGGCGATCACGCCGATCACGAGCACCACCAGGATCCACCGGCGGCTGGTACGCGGTTCCCGGCGGCGGCCGTACCGGCCCGCGGGGAACCTCGGCTCGGTGGTCTCGGGCGACTCGGTGGTGGCTGGCATGTGGCTGGTCCTCATGGGCGTCTTGTCGTAACGCTGCGGCATTCTTGTGTGATGGACGACATATCGCAGGGCGTCGCCCGTCACGGCAGGTAAGAGTTGGTAGTTCGAAGGGTACGCGGAGCCCCAGGGAGACGCCGAGGATGGCAGAGCACCTCCAGACAGCAGAGCAGCTTCGGTTGATGGCGGTGCACGCGCACCCCGACGACGAGTCGAGCAAGGGCGCGGCCACAATGGCGCGCTATGTGGCGGAGGGCGTCGACGTACTCGTGGTCACCTGCACCGGTGGCGAACGGGGCGACGTACTCAATCCGAAGTTGGATCGGCCGGAAGTGTGGCGCGACCTGCCGGAGATCCGCCGCCGGGAGATGGAGCGGGCCCGGGAAATCCTGGGGGTACGCCAGGCCTGGCTCGGTTTCACCGACTCCGGCTACGTCGAGGGCTACACCGAGGCCGACCACCTCGACAAGCTGCCCGAGGACGCGTTCGCCCGGGAGCCGCTCGCGGTGGCGTCGGCGCCGCTGGTGAAGCTGATACGGGAGTTCCGCCCCCACGTGGTGACCACGTACGACGAGGACGGCGGCTACCCGCACCCGGATCACATCATGTGCCACCGGGTCTCCGTGGAGGCGTTCGACGCCGCCGGCGACCCGGAGCGGTACAAGGAGTTCGGCCAGGCGTGGCAGCCCATGAAGCTCTACTACCAGATCTCGTTCTCCCGGGACCGGATCGTGGCGTTGCACGAGGCGATGCTCGCCGCCGGCCACGAGTCCCCGTACGCGGAGTGGCTGGAGCGGATGGAGGGCCGGTGGGACAAGGGCGAGCGGATCACCACCCGGGTGCCGTGCGGCGAGTACTTCGAGGTACGCGACGACGCACTGCGGGCGCACGCGACGCAGGTCGACCCGGACGGGCGCTGGTTCTCCACCCCGCTGGACGTCCAGCGGCAGGCCTGGCCCACCGAGGACTACGAGCTCGTACGCTCCACGGTGGAGACCGTTTCGTTGGAAGATGACCTTTTTGCCGGGGTTCCGGAGGCACTCTCCCGGTGACTCGAGGGGGTCCGAGCCCAAACCGGCACGGATCCGATGGCGCGTCGGCAACCGAGAACGCGTACGGTGTAGACAATTCGCGGAGCAGGGCGCGGGCTCGGGAGTGTGATGGGTGGTGCATCACGTGGCTACTCTGCTGTCAAATGGGGCGACGCTGGCGGGTGCGCTCATCGACGACCCGAACAATTTCGGCGACACCCGGTCGGGTGGCCTGGCCGGCCCCGTTGGTCTGCTGATCATCTTGTTGCTCGCGATCGCGACCGTACTACTCATTCGCAACATGAACAGCCGGCTCCGCCGGCTCCCTGATCGTTTCCCGTCGAAGGGGGCCGATGACGGCCCCGACAGGGGCTCCGACGGGCAATCCGACGACGTCTCGGAAGGGCCCTAAGCGACCGGTGTCGAAGCTCGCGGCGATCCGTACGCCCGCGTCCGGGGGGACGCCGCGGCCGTCGCGCAGACCAAGGTTGCAGGCGGTGATCAGCCAAGCACCCGCAGTGGTTTGGTCCTCGTACGGATGCCGTGGACGTGAACAATCCGGTCACCCGTACGGGCCTCCCGCAGTTCGGACCCTCTGGCCTCGGGATCGATTCCACGGCATCCTGGGGGCTCACGCCATGACGTGCCACGAGGCACGCCTTCCCTCCGATGTGGAGAGAGGGGGTGCGGACTCGTGCGCGAGAACGGTTGGGGCTAATCGGATGCTGGATGGTCGAGAGATCGCGGACTCGCCTCGGCGTGGGACATCGTCCCCACCGAGGCGCGATCTCCCATCGGTGATCCTTCTCGGTACGCCCGCCTCCTCCACGCATGTCAAGGGGGGTCGGGCGTGAATGTAATTCGAGACATTTTCGCGATTTCGCCGGCACGGCTACGCCGATCCGTTTTCGCCGTACTGGTGTGCGGTTTCGGCGTAGCCGGCGTGGGCCTCGCGTACGCCGGCAGCGTGCCGCCGGTGATGCGGCTGGTCACCGCGGTCGGGCTGGTGGCCGCCGCGCAGGCGGTGCCGTTGCGGATCCGGATCGGCAGCGAGCGGAGCACCTTCACCTGGGGCGAAGCGGCGCTGGTGATCCTGTTCGGGATCCTGTCGCCCGCCTGGATCGCGCCGGCGGTCCTGGTCGGGGTGCTGATCGGCCGACTGGCGACCCGCCACCCGCCGGTCAAGGCCCTGTACAACGCCGCGGCGTTGTCGATCGCCTCGGGAGCCGCGGCCGCCGTCGTGGCGCTGGGCAACGTACGGGATGTCACCCCCATAACGCCGGGCGTGGCAGGGGTGCTGTGCCTCGCGGTGCTGGTGTACGTCGTACTCGCCTCCCTGCTGGCGGCCGTGGCGCTGTCCGCCGCGAGCGGAAACCGCTTCTCCCAGGTAGTGACACGGGGATTGACCGTCACGGCGCTGATGATGTGCGGCAACACGGCGGTCGGCCTGCTCATCGTGTCGCTGGGCATCAGCGACGCTCGGTGGCTGTTCGTCGTACCGCCGCTGTTGTGGTTGTTGAACGAGGCCTACAACTCGCGGCTGCGAGCCGGAGAGGAACGGCGCGCCTGGCAGGAGTTGGCCGACGCGACCCACCGGCTCAACCTGCTCGAACGCTCCGACGTGGTGGCCGCCGCGGTGAAGAGCGCGCGCCGGTTGTTCTCGCCCGACGCGGTCGAGATCGTCACCGGCGATCCAGAGCTCACCATGGTCAGCACTCCCGCCGGGGAGGTCGCCGAGCGCGGCGATGCCGGGGCGGACAGCGGCTACGTCATCAGCCGGCCGCTGTCGATGGGCGGCGAAGCGATCGGGGAGCTGCGGCTGCGGTTCCATCAGCGGGTGAATCTGAGCGAGCGGGAGCAGCTGGCGCTCTCCGCGTTCGCGGATGCGCTGGGTGCGGCGCTGCAGAACGCCTCGACCCACGCCACGCTGCGCGACATGGCCGATCGCAAGTCGTACGAGGCGTCGCACGACCCGCTGACCGGCCTGGCCAACCGGACCCGGCTGCTCGAGTACGGCGAGGTCGCACTGCGCTCGCTCGCCGACTCGGGACGCAGCGCCCACGTGGCGCTGCTGTTGCTCGATCTCAACCACTTCAAGGACGTCAACGACGCCCTCGGCCACTCCGCCGGCGACCAGTTGCTGCAGGCGATCGCGCAGCGGCTGGCCGACGCCATCGAGCCCGACGAGCTGCTCGCCCGGCTCGGCGGTGACGAGTTCGCCCTGGTGATCACCTCGTTGCCGGAGACCGCGCAGCCGATCGAGCACGCCGCGAGCCGGGGCCGGGAGCTGATGAACGCGCTCACCACCCCGATCGACGTCGCCGGCGTCGCGCTCTCCGTAGAGGCCTCCGTCGGGGTGGTCACCGTACCGGCGGGCAGTTGTGACATGACCGAGCTGCTGCGCCGGGCCGACGTCGCGATGTATCAGGCCAAGCGCGGCAGTCGGATGATCGCGGCGTACGACGGGAGCCGGGACGGGGCGAGTACGGACCGGCTGGCCCTGGTCGCCGAGCTGCGCGAGGCGCTCGCGGTCGACGACCAGCTGGTGCTGGAGCTGCAGCCGGCCGTCGACCTGGTCTCCGGCGGCCCGGTGGGAGCCGAGGCGCTCGTACGGTGGCACCACCCCCGGCGCGGCCTGCTCGCGCCCGCCGAGTTCATCGGCGTGGTGGAGCAGAGCGAACTGGTCGGCCCGTTCACCCGGTACGTCGTGGACCGGGCGCTGAAGCTCGCGGCGTCGTGGGCGGCCGAGGGCCTCGACATTCCGATCGCGGTCAACCTGTCGGCGCGCAGCCTGCTCGACCGGCGGCTGCCGACCGAGATCGCCGAGCTGCTCGGCCGGCACAAGGTGGCGCCGGAGCGGCTGGTCCTGGAGATCACCGAGACCGTGATGATGACCGAGTTGGACGTCATCGACGACGTACTGGGTGCGCTGCGGGACATCGGGGCGCAGCTGGCGGTGGACGACTTCGGCACCGGGTATTCGTCGTTGACCTTCCTCGCCCGGTTCCCGGTGCACGAGGTGAAGGTGGACCGCGCGTTCGTGACCCGGATGATCGACTCACCGGAGGCGCGGGCGATCGTACGGTCCACGATCGAGCTGGCGCGGGCGCTGGATCTGCGGGTGGTCGCCGAGGGTGTCGAGACCGCCGAGCAGCGGGCCGCACTGGCCGAGATGGGCTGCGACGCCGCCCAGGGTTACCACTTCTTCGCGCCGATGCCGGCGGAGAAGACCAGCCACGTGCTCTGGACCCTGCTGCGGTCCGCCGAAGCGCGTGGCGCCCAGGTGATCCGGCTCGCCCGCGGCGCCAACGGCGGTCGCGCCGAATAGGCCGTCGCCTGCGTCGCCGAACAGCGGCGATACCCGTTCAGCGCCCGTTACGCCGACGCTAAGGCTTGCGTCGCGGACAGTGATCCGACAGTCACGTCGAGCGCGATATGTGGCGACTAGTAGTCAATGTCGGAATACGACATCTTCCTCACGCTTAGCTTTCCGAGCCATCGACGGCGACCGATCGCGGTCGCCGAGTCATCCGCCCTGGTGAGTCCCGATGTCGGGGGACAAGCGTTCGCTCTCGGTGACTTCCCAGGGACCGCCGGGGAGACCTGTGCGGCAGAGGCTGGGAGAGAGCTTTGCAGAAACGGAAGCTGGGTATCGGGATCGCCGCGGTCGCGGTGGCCGCGATCGCCGCCACCATGGGTACGGCGCAAGCCGCCGTCGACGAAGGGGACGGGGACGTCCACGCGACCATCGTGGGCGGCGAGGTCGCGCACACCGCCGACACCCCGTGGGCGATCCAGTTGTCGCACGTCAGCTCACCGTCGCCGAACGGCGAGTACTGCGGCGCCACCCTGGTGAAGGCAGACAAGATCGTCACCGCCGCGCACTGCGTCGACGCCGACCAGGCCGGCTACACCGCGATCCAGGGCCGCGACGACCTGTCCGACCACAGCGTCGGCAAGGAGTCGAAGATCGCGAACATCTGGAAGGACCCCGAGTACGGCCAGAGCCCCGGCCACGACGTCGCGGTGCTGACGCTGGAGACGCCGTTCGACGGCGTACCGACCTTGGAGCTGGAGACCGATCCGGCGGCGGACACGGCCGGCGCGGCCTCCACGGTGTACGGCTGGGGCGACACCGAGGACACCGGCCCGGCGGACACGTTCCAGAAGGTCGACGTACCGGTGATGGGCGACGACTACTGCGCCAAGCCCGAGGCGTACGGCAGCGACTACACCCCGGACGGCGAGATCTGCGCCGGGTACGAGGAGGGCGGCAAGGACTCCTGCCAGGGCGACTCCGGCGGACCGCTGGTGCTCAACGGGAAGCTGTTCGGCGTCGTCTCGTGGGGCGAGGGCTGCGCCGAGCCGGGTAAGCCGGGCGTGTACGCGCAGGTCGCCACGTACGCCCAGGAGCTGCAGGAACAGATCGGCAGCTGACCGCGGCGTACCTCCGCAACCGGGCGCGTGGACCCACCCACCGGGTCCCGCGCCCGGCTTGCTGCCCACACCGGTCCCGGGCCGGCACGGGCGCCGCGCGGGGGTGGAATGCCCGAGCGGTGGGCGCCGGCCGGCTGTGTGACGATGGGGCGGTGAATCGGCTGGCGAAGGCGATGTCCCCGTACCTGGTGCAGCACGCGGACAACCCGGTGGACTGGTGGGAGTGGGGTCCCGAGGCGTTCGCGGAGGCCCGCCGGCGTGACGTGCCGCTGCTGATCTCGGTCGGGTACGCCGCCTGCCACTGGTGTCACGTGATGGCGCACGAGTCGTTCGAAGACGAGGACGTGGCGCGGCTGGTCAACGCGCACACCGTACCGGTGAAGGTGGACCGGGAGGAGCGGCCGGACGTCGACGCGGTCTACATGACCGCGACCCAGGCGATGACCGGCCAGGGCGGCTGGCCGATGACCGTGTTCGCCACCCCCGACGGGGAGCCGTTCTTCTGCGGTACGTACTTCCCGAAGCCCAACTTCGTACGGCTGCTCGCGTCGGTGGACCAGGCGTGGCGGGAGCGGCGGGATGCCGTACTCGCGCAGGGGAAGGCGTTGGCAGACGCGCTCGCGGACCTGCGGCCGTCGGCGGGCAGCGCGCCGCTGTCGGCCGGGCTGCTCGACGCGGCGGCCGCGCAGCTGGCCCGCGAGCACGACCCCGAGCACGGCGGGTTCGGCGGTGCGCCGAAATTCCCGCCCAGCATGTGCCTGGAGTTCCTGCTCCGCCACCACGCCCGCACCGCAGACCCGAAGAGCCTCGACGTGGTACGTCACACCTGCGAGCGAATGGCCCGCGGCGGCATGTACGACCAGCTCGCCGGCGGGTTCGCCCGCTACTCCGTGGACGACCGGTGGATCGTGCCGCACTTCGAGAAGATGCTGTACGACAACGCCCTGCTGCTGCGGGTTTACACGCACCTGTGGCGGGCCACCGGGGATCCGTTGGCGCGCCGCGTGGCCACCGACACCGTCCGGTTCCTGGTGGACGAGCTGGCCACCGCCGAGGGTGGCTTCGCGGCCGCACTCGACGCCGACACCGACGGCGTGGAGGGCGCCACGTACGTGTGGCGGCCGGCCCAGTTGCGCGAGGTGCTCGGCGACGACGCCGGGGACTGGGCGGCCGCGCTGCTGAACGTGTCCGACCCGGGCAGCTTCGAGCACGGCACCAGCGTGCTGCAGCTGCTGTCCGATCCGGACGACGCCGAGCGGTGGGAGCGGGTCCGGCGCGCCCTGAAGCAGGCCCGCGACCTGCGGCCCCAGCCGGCGCGCGACGACAAGGTGGTCGCCGCCTGGAACGGCCTCGCGATCACCGCGCTGCTGGAGTTCTCGAACGTGGCGCACGCTCTCGGCCCCGCCGATGACGAGTCAGGAACGGTGGGGAGCGTCGCGGAGGCGGCGGCGGGTCATGCGTACCGGGCGGCCGAGCTGCTGGCGCGGTTGCACCTGACCGACGACGGCCGGCTGCGCCGGGTGTCGCGGGACGGCCAGGCCGGCGAGGCGGCGGGCGTCCTGGAAGACTACGGCGCGGTCGCCGAGGCGTTCTGCGCGATGCACCAGGCGACCGCCGACGGCCAGTGGCTGGTACGCGCCGGCAAGCTGCTGGACTCCGCGCTGACCCGTTTCACCGCCGATCGTGCCGACGGCGGCGGTGCACAGGCGGCACGCTCGGACGGTGCCTTCGCGGGATTCTTCGACACGGCGGACGACGCCGAGCAGTTGGTCAGCCGGCCCGCCGATCCGACGGACAACGCCACTCCGTCGGGGCTGACCTCGCTGGCCATGGCCTTGATCAGCTACGCGGCACTCAGTGGCTCGATGAGCCACCGCGAGGCGGCGGAGCGGGCGCTCGGCTCGGTCGGTCCGCTGGTCACCCGGCACGCCAGGTTCACCGGCTGGGCATGCGCCGCGGGGGAGGCGCTGCTCGCCGGACCGCTGGAGATCGCGATAGTGACCCGCCGCGACGATGCCGGCCAGCCCGGCCAGCCCGACGGCGGGACTGCCGACCCGCTGGTACGGGTCGCGTGGCGTACGAATTCGCCGGGGGCCGTGGTCGTGGTCGGGGAGCCGGACCGGGACGGCGTACCGCTGCTGGCGGACCGGCCGATGATCGACGGCAAGCCCACCGGGTACGTGTGCCGGGGCTTCGTCTGCGACCTGCCGGTGGTCGAGCCGGCGGCCCTGGCGCGGCAGATCGGCGTACCGGAAATGACCGAATAACCGGATTCCAGTCTCGGATCGGTAACGGCAGAGCTACGATCGGTCACCCCCGCTTTATGGAGATGACCCCGCTATGGCCGGAATTGCTGCGTATTTCGGAAACGACCAGACTGCGCTCGCCGATCTCTCGAACGGGCTCGCTTCCCGGGGCCCCGACACCGCCACCTGGACCGAGGGCCGACTCGGCCTCGCGATTCGCGCCGCGCTCCCGGTGATGCACTACGCCGGGGAGCTCGCCGCCGTGGTCGAGGGCGTCGCCGAGACCTCCCGACTGCTCAACGACTACACCGCGCTCGGCCCCGAGGCCCTGGTACGCGCCGGCGAGCCGTACGCGATCGCTGTGGCCGACCCGGAGCGCGACGCGCTGCTGCTGGCCCGCGCCGGAGACGGTCCCGAGATCTACTACGCGGCCGTCGGCGGCACGGTGATGGCGGCCGCCGAACCGGGTGCGCTGATCGCCGCCGGGATCCCCGCCACGCCCGACACCGCGGTGGTCCAGCGGTTCGTCGACACCGGGATCTGCGACGAGAACGAAGCCACGTTCTTCGCCGGGATCCGGCGGGTGCTGCCCGGTCAGGTGGTCGAGGTGACGCCGGGCGGGATCGACATGTGCTTCGTGCCGGCCGGGGAGGTGCAGCCGGCGCCGTCGCTGCCGCTGGCGATCCAGGAGGCGGTACGGCACGGTCACCGGGTCGGGGTACGGCTCGCCGAGAACCCGGACGACGGCGTGGTCCTGGCCGCCGTACTGGCCCACCCGTGGGCACATCGGCCGGTGCCCGCGTACCAGCCGATGTTCGGTGACGGCCCGGAGGGTGAGGCGCCGGACGGTCACAAGCAGGGCAGCGTCGTGCGCGTCACCGTGCCGGTCACGGCGGAGCAGCTGACCGCGGACCTGCCGGCGTTCCTGGCCGATCTCGGCGAGCCGGCGCCGGATCTCGCGAGCTACCTGCTGTGGTCGAGCGCCCGGGTCAGCATGGGCGACGTCGACACCCTGCTGGACCCGACGACCGGGCTGCCGGGCGGTTACCTGTCCCGCGTGGCGGATCGGATCTCGGCCCGGTTCGGCGTCGGCGTCCGGTTCCCGATGATCACGGCGGAGGTCTCCGAGCAGGCCCGGTCCGCGGACCGGCTGCGGCTCGCGGACCTGCTGCGCCAGATCAAGGACCGGGTGTACGGCAGCTTCCTGACCGAGGACTTCGCGGCCCGTCCCTGGGTCGACTCGAGTGCCGCGCTGGCCCGGTTCGACGCGTTCGTGACCGGTCGGGGCCGCCACGACCCGGCCTGGTTCTGGCGGCTCTACGTGGTCGAACAGTGGCTGCGCAAGTCACCCGCCGACGCGCCGCCGGTCGAGCGCGAGCTGTTCGCCGCGCATCACGACAAGCAGCTCGACATCGTCGCGGACGGCCGCAGCTGGCTGCGGTTCCCGGTGCGTACCCACCTGTTCGTCCCGGGCGACGCGGTGCCGAAGAAGATCGCCGGGTACGTCAGCGAGCTGGTCGCCGAGGCCCGGGCGCATCCGCTCTACCGCGACGTCTTCCGCAAACCCTGGTACCTGGTGACCGCCGAGAAGGTGGTCGCGGTGTCGCAGGGCCGCTCGTACCTGCTGTGGGAGATCAAGCCCGGCCTGTGCGCCCGTACGCTCGCCCGGCTGGCCTCGGCCAAGCCGTACGGGGTGGGGCGGCGGAGTGCGTGGATCATGGAGCTGGCGATCCGGGAGGCGGGCAGGTGGCGGATGCTGCTGGCGACGCTGGCCGGACTGCTGGGACCGCGGAGCTGGTTCGACATCGTGGCCGGGCAGCGGGCGGCGGCGATCGACGGCCCGGCCGACCATTCGCTGTATCCGGCGAACCTCTCGGCGACGCTCGGTGCGGCCGATCCGGACCAGGTCGCCGCCGAGATCCTCGAGGCGCTGCGGCGGGCACTGCCCGAGGACGCCGCCGGTCAGTTGCGGGGCTGCGCGGTGATGGACGCGCGCGACTCCGTACGACGGGTGAGCGGGTCGCACGCCGACAAGTCCGACGAGTTCTTCGAGCAGGCGTTCGCCGACAACCCGCTAGGCCAGGGCGGCGAACGTACGCCCGTCGCGGTCGTGGTCAGCGCCTCGGCCGTACGCCGCCCCAAGCGCTCCAAACCCCGCCCGCGCCGTACGAAAGCCGCCGCCAAGGCCCGCTGACCGGTCCCTGCTGAAAACCAGACACCCTCGTACTCGTCAATGCTTGTCTAAGCGTGTAATGCTGTAATCACGATGACAAGCGGCCCTGAGATGGGGAGGAACGATGCGAGGTAAGCGTGGACCCGGGCCCTGGGCCGCCGGCCCCGGCTGGGGTGGTCGCGGCGGTGGCTGGCAGCAGGCAGATCTGCCACCGGCCGAGGATGCCACCGGCTGGATCCTGGGGCGCCTTCCCGAGGGATGGTACGTAGACACGCCAACCGTGACCGTCGACCGTGACGAGATCCTGGTGGTGGGCCGGCTCCCCGAGCCCGAGGTGCAGACCGGTACGTCCGACGCCGAGCGCGCCAGCACCGAGCGGGGCCGGATCTCCCGGTTCCGGGAGGAGACCCGCAAGCAGCGGATGGAGATCGCCTCGCACGCCGAGCACCGGTTCCGCCGGCGGGTGAGCTGGGGCGCGCAGTGCGGCGCCAGCACCGAGCTGTTCACCACCCAGTCCGTACCGGTGATGACCCGGCTGCGGCAGCCGGAACGACAGGTGCTCGACACCCTGGTGGACGCGGGCGTGGCCCGGTCCCGCTCCGACGCGCTGGCCTGGTGCGTACGACTGGTCAACCAGCACGCCGAGACCTGGCTCGCCGAGCTGCGCGGCGCGATGTCCTCGGTGGAGGAACTGCGCCGGCGCGGTCCCGAGATCCCGGAGCCCGAGGCTGCCGCCGCAGCGGACGAGGAACCGGGCACGCTCGAATAGAGCCAGACCTTTCCGGGGTACGGGCACCGCGCTCGTACCCCGGAAATGGCATTCCTCATATCGACGCGCGTGCGAGATGCTGCGTGAACGTGTCGCCACGTGAGTGTTTCTCGCGCGCTTCACGCATTCACGCGCCAAATCTTCCGGCTTGTGCACTTGTTCACAAGCGGTCTCTGTGCCCGCCACGGCTGCCCGGTTTACGCTGAGTCCACCCCGGTCGTGCCGAGGTGTTTCCGCGACTTCACGAAACGCCGTTGGCCGTGACGTACCGATTCTCAGTACGTCGGGGAGCGCGCACCCACAGAGCCGGTCGGGCAGACCGGTCAGCGTCGACTTCGAGGAGATTCGCGATGAGTGCTCCGGCCACCGTTCCCGGATTGGACGCAGCCCCCACCAGGCACCCGCGGCTGCTCGCCTGGGTGCGGGAGGTAGCGGAGCTGGCCACACCCGAGCGGGTGGTGTGGTGCGACGGCTCCGACGAGGAGTGGACCCGGCTGACCGACCAGCTCGTCGAGGCCGGCACCCTGGTCCGGCTCAACGACGAGAAGAAGCCCAACTCGTTCTGGGCGCGTACGGATCCGTCCGACGTGGCGCGGGTCGAGGAGCGTACGTTCATCTGCTCGGTCGACGAGGCCGACGCGGGGCCGACCAACAACTGGATGGCCCCCGCCGAGATGAAGCAGACGATGACGGAGCTGTACCGCGGGGCGATGCGCGGCCGCACCATGTACGTCATCCCGTTCTGCATGGGCCCGCTGACCGCCGAGAATCCGATGTTCGGCGTCGAGATCACCGACAGCCCGTACGTGGTCGCCAGCATGCGGATCATGACCCGGATGGGCACCAAGATCCTCGACAAGATGGGCACCGACGCGCAGTTCGTACCGGCGCTGCACTCGATCGGGGCGCCGCTGCAGCCGGGCCAGGAAGACGTCGCGTGGCCGTGCAGCGAGACCAAGTACATCAGCCACTTCCCGGAGACCCGGGAGATCTGGTCGTACGGCTCCGGGTACGGCGGCAACTCACTGCTCGGCAAGAAGTGCTACTCGCTGCGGATCGCCAGTGCGATGGGCCGCGACGAGGGCTGGATGGCCGAGCACATGCTGATCCTCAAGCTCACGTCACCGGAGGACAAGGTCTACTACGTCGCCGCGGCGTTCCCGTCGGCGTGCGGCAAGACCAACCTGGCGATGCTGGAGCCCACCATCCCGGACTGGAAGGTGGAGACGCTCGGCGACGACATCGCCTGGATGCGGTTCGGCGACGACGGCCGGCTCTACGCCGTCAACCCCGAGTACGGCCTGTTCGGCGTCGCCCCCGGCACCGACTACACGACCAACCCGAACGCGATGCGTACCATCGCGCGCGGCAACTCGCTGTTCACCAACGTGGCGCTCACCGACGACGGCGACATCTGGTGGGAGGGCATGGGCGAGCCGCCCGCGCACCTCACCGACTGGAAGGCCCGCGACTGGACCCCGGACTCGGACGAGCTGTCCAGCCACCCGAACAGCCGGTTCTGCACCCCGATCAAGCAGTGTCCGATCCTCGCCGACGAGTACGAGGACCCGCGCGGCGTACCGATCTCGGCGATCCTGTTCGGCGGCCGGCGCAAGACCACGGTGCCGCTGGTGACCGAGGCCCGGGACTGGACCCACGGCGTCTACATGGGCGCGACCCTCTCGTCGGAGACCACCGCCGCCGCCGTCGGCCAGGTCGGCGTGGTACGCCGTGACCCGATGGCGATGCTGCCGTTCATCGGCTACCACGCTGCCGACTACTTCCGGCACTGGATCGAGATGGGCAAGGGCGCCGGGGGCGGCGCCGACAAGCTCCCGAAGATCTTCTACGTGAACTGGTTCCGCCGCGGCGAGGACGGCCGGTTCCTGTGGCCCGGCTTCGGTGAGAACTCGCGGGTGCTCAAGTGGGTGATCGAGCGGATCGAGGGCAAGGTCGAGGCGGTCGACACCCCGATCGGCCGGGTGCCCACCCCGGACGGCCTGGACACCTCCGGTCTCGACCTCACGGACGAGGACCTGGCAGAGGTGCTCAAGGTCGACGCCGAGGAGTGGAAGGCCGAGGTCCCACAGGTGCAGGAGTGGTTCGACAAGTTCGGCGAGAAGCTGCCGAGCGTGCTGTGGGCGGAGCTGGACACCCTCAAGGCCAGGCTCGGTCTCCACTGAATCTTCACTCGCCGCGGTCGATCTATCCGTCCCGGCCGGGCTAGGCTTCCAGCCGTGAGGCTGCGGGACCTGCTCTACACGGTGTACGAGCGCCGGCTACAGCGGCGCCTGGTCGGTAGCGAGGTCCCGCGTCACGTCGGCGTGATGCTCGACGGCAACCGCCGGTGGGCCCGCTCGGTGGGGCTCGACGACCCCAACGAGGGCCACAAGGCCGGCGCCGCGAAGGTCGAGCAACTGCTCAGCTGGTGCGACGAGGCGGGGGTCGAGGTCGTCACCCTGTGGCTGTTGTCCACCGACAACCTCCACCGGGCGGCGAAGGAACTGGACCCGCTGCTGCGGATCATCGAAGGCCTGGTCACCGAGCTCGCCGACGAGTCGAACCCGTGGCGGCTGCGGATCGTGGGCAACCAGGACCTGCTGCCCACCCACACCGCCGAGGCGCTCAAGGCGGCGGAGGAGCGTACCCGCGGCCGCTCGGGCGGTACGGCGGTCAACATCGCCGTGGGGTACGGCGGCCGCCAGGAGATCGCCGACGCGGTCCGCTCGCTGCTGCACCAGCACGCCAAGGCCGGCACCTCGATCGAGCAGTTGGCGGAGATCCTCGACGTCGACCACATCGCGGACCACCTCTACACCAAGGGGCAGCCGGATCCCGACCTGATCATCCGTACCAGCGGGGAGCAGCGGCTGTCGGGGTTCCTGCTGTGGCAGAGCGCCCATTCGGAGTTCTACTTCTGCGAGGCGTACTGGCCGGACTTCCGGCGGGTGGACTTCTTCCGGGCACTCCGCTCGTACGCGTCCCGCCACCGCCGTTACGGCAATTGACCGACACTTCCAGGTACGCCGTGGCTACTAGCCGCGGAGCCTTCCGCCAGCTAGCGTCGATGATGTGACGCGGGGATCACCCGCGTACCCGGGAGGCCCGGTTGGTCACATTGCCAAGGGGCCGGCACCCGGCTCCGTGGCCGGGCGCCGGAAGCCAGCGCCGTTCACGCCATGCGTGGACGGCGCGAGACACACAGGCGGGGGGCTTCGAGGTCGCTGCACGCTGGCCCGGCCAGCTGCGGAGTCCGGAAAGTCAGACCGGGTGCGCGCCTGACGGAGCAGTGCCGTGACCAGTGAGTCCTCCCGTACTCGCCGGACCAGCGCCGGCAACGCGCCCGAGAAGCGTCGTGTCTCTCGTACCCCCGGGAGCAAGCGCAAGCCGGCAGATGCGGAGCCTGCCCGACGCACCTACGTGATCGACACCTCGGTCCTGTTGTCCGACCCGGCGGCGTTCCTGAAGTTCGAGGAACACGAGGTCGTGCTGCCGTTGGTGGTGATAAGTGAGCTGGAGGCGAAACGGCACCACCCCGAGCTCGGGTGGTTCGCCCGGCAGTCGTTGCGGCTGCTCGACGAGCTGCGGATCAAGTACCAGCGGCTGGACGGCGCGATCCCGGCCAACGACGTCGGCGGGACGGTACGCGTCGAGCTCAACCACGCCGAGCCGGAGCTGCTGCCGCCCGGGTTTCGCGCCGACACCAACGACGCGCGGATCCTGACCGTGGCGCTGGCGATCGCCGCCGAGGGCCGCGACGTCACGCTGGTCACCAAGGACATGCCGCTGCGGGTGAAGGCGGCCGCGGTCGGGCTGACCGCCGACGAGTACCGCCACGGCCAGGCGACCGACCCGACCTGGACCGGCACCGCGGAGCTCGACGTCGCCGAGGACGAGCTCAACGCGCTCTACGCCGGCGAGCACGTCGACCTGGTCGCCGCCCGGGAACTGCCCTGCCACACCGGCCTCAAGCTGCTCTCCACGCGGGGTTCCGCGCTCGGCCGGGTGTTGCCCGACAAAACCGTCCGACTGGTACGCGGGGACCGCGAAGCCTTCGGCGTGCACGGCCGTTCCGCGGAGCAGCGGATCGCGCTGGACCTGCTGCTCGACGAGAGCGTCGGCATCGTGTCGCTCGGCGGGCGGGCCGGCACCGGCAAGTCCGCGCTGGCGCTGTGCGCCGGCCTGGAAGCCGTACTGGAGCGGCGGCAGCACAAGAAGGTGGTCGTGTTCCGCCCGCTGTACGCCGTCGGCGGCCAGGAGCTCGGCTACCTGCCCGGCAGCGAGTCCGACAAGATGGCCCCCTGGGCACAGGCCGTGTACGACACCCTGGGCGCCGTGGTCGCCGACACCGTGGTCGAGGAGGTGCTCGACCGGGGGATGCTCGAGGTGCTGCCGCTGACGCACATCCGGGGCCGGTCGCTGCACGACGCGTTCGTGATCGTGGACGAGGCGCAGTCACTGGAGCGCGGCGTACTGCTGACTGTGTTGTCGCGGATCGGGACGGGATCGCGGGTGGTGCTCACCCACGACGTGGCGCAGCGGGACAACCTGCGGGTGGGGCGGCACGACGGGATCACGGCCGTGATCGAGGCGCTGAAGGGACACCCGCTGTTCGGCCACGTGACGCTCACCCGCTCGGAGCGCTCGCCGATCGCCGAGGTCGTCACCGACCTGCTCGAGGACATCCACCATTAGTCGGACCGTCTAATTTTGACCACGTAGCGTCCGATTTGCCGTGCCTGAGAGGTCTGTGGTTCAACCGTGCGTGATTACCGAGATGGCCCGTGAGGATCGCCACCTTTGTCACCCCGGGGCTGCACGGCCGTTGGTAAGTACGAGAAGGTGGCCTGCTGTGGGTCGCGCCATGCACCTTTGCGCCCACCGACCTGTCCCCGACGAAGGGTAAGCGCGTGAGTCGGAGTTGGATCCGAGTCAGCCTTCGCGTCTTTTCTGTCTTTCTGTTAGTTGCCGGTCTGGTGGCCGGCGTCTACATCGGGGTGACCCGTCACGCGGCAGACGCCGCCGCGGACCGGACGGCAAAGGCGTCAGCCCACGAGCGCGCGCTCGACGCCCTCGACCGGGTGTCGCGGGACGCGAGCCGTACCGCGCGGGACTACAAGCTCCGCGGCGACGCCGCGGACCGCGCCAAGCGGAAGGCCGACGCGGCTGGCAAGGACGCCGCGGACCGGGCCGCAGCCGCCGACAAGAGCGTGGCCAAGAAGAAGCCCTCGGGCTCCCCGCCGGTGGGACCGATCCCAGCGTCCTGCAAGGGGTACAGCGGCAACAAGGCGATCGGCTGCAAACTGATGCTCGACTGGGGTTTCGGGCTCGACCAGATGCCCTGCCTGGAGAACATCTGGGACAAGGAAAGCGGCTGGAACGAGCACGCCCAGAACTCCTCCAGCGGTGCGTACGGCATTCCGCAGGCGCTGCCCGGCGACAAGATGGCCGAGTACGGCGACGACTGGCGGGACAACCCGGCCACCCAGATCAAGTGGGGTCTCGACTACATCAAGGGCCGGTACAACAATCCCTGCGGCGCCTGGAGCAACTGGCAGGAGAACGGCTGGTACTAGTCGCCGATCAGGCTGCCTGGCCTGAGGCGGGTGCTGGTGCGTTTGGGCTGATTCCTGGTACGAAGTAATCGTGACCAAGCCCCGCACACACAGCACCCGGCTCGAGGTCGACGTCGCGATCGTCGGCGCGGGCCCGACCGGCCTGTTCGCGGCGTACTACGCGGGCTTCCGGGGGTTGTCGACCGCGCTGATCGACGCACTGCCGGAGCCGGGTGGCCAGGTCACCGCGATGTACCCGGAGAAGCTGATCTACGACGTGGCGGGCTTCCCGGCGGTCAAGGGACGCGAGCTGGTCGCCAACCTGGTCGAGCAGGCGGCTCCGTACCACCCGCAGTACTTCCTGGGGGAGCGCGCCGAGACGCTGGAGTACGAGGCCGACGACAAGCCGACCCTGAAGCTGGACAGCGGCGCCACGATCCACTGCGGCGCGATCCTGGTGACCGGCGGCATGGGGAGCTTCACGTCCCGGCCGTTGCCCGCGGCGGACGAGTTCAAGGGCCGGGGCGTCGTGTACTTCGTACCGGCGTTGGACGCTCATCGGGGCGAGGACGTCGTGGTGGTCGGCGGTGGCGACTCGGCGTTCGACTGGGCGCTCGCGCTGCACCCGATCGCGAAGCAGGTCACCCTGGTGCACCGGCGCGAGAAGTTCCGCGCCCACGCCGCCACGGTGGAGCGGGTACGGGAGCTCGGCGTACCGATCGTCGTCAATGCGGAGGTCACGAAGATCCTGGGTGACGGCCGGGTGGAGGGCGCCGAGATCGTGGTACGCGGCGAGGAGCCGAGGATCGTACCGGCCGACACCATCGTGGCCGCGCTCGGGTTCACGGCGGATCTGGGGCCGCTCGCCGACTGGGGCTTCGAGATCGACAAGCGCCACATCAAGGCGGACACCACGATGGCCACCAACCTGCCCCGGGTTTTCGCCGCCGGCGACATCTGCGACTACCCCGGCAAGGTACGCCTGATCGCGGTCGGGTTCGGCGAGGCCGCCACCGCGGTGAACAACGCAGCCGTGGTGATCGACCCCGACGCCCACCTGTTCCCGGGCCACTCCTCCAACGCGGGTTGAGTCGGGGTCACTCGACCGGCAGCGGCGCGCCGTCGAAGTCGACCACGGAGTAGCGGCGCAGCTTCTCCAACCGGTGGTACGAGTCGATCACCCGGATCGTGCCGCTCTTGGAACGCATCACGATCGACTGGGTGGTGGCGCCGCCCGAGCGGTAGTGCACCCCGCGTACCAGGTTGCCGTCGGTGACGCCGGTGGCGCAGAAGAAGATGCTGTCGCCGGAGACCAGGTCGTCGGTGGTGAGCACCCGGTCCAGGTCGTGGCCGGCGTCGATCGCCTTCTGCCGCTCGGCGTCGTCGCGGGGCCACAGCCGCGCCTGGATCGCGCCGCCCATGCACTTCAGCGCGCAGGCGGCGATGATGCCCTCCGGCGTACCCCCGATTCCCATGAGTACGTCGACGCCGCTGGTCTCGCGGGCGGCGCTGATGGCGCCGGCCACGTCACCGTCGGAGATGAACGCGATCCGCGCGCCGGCGTCGCGTACGTCGGCGACCAACTGTGAATGGCGCGGCCGGTCCAGGATGCAGACCGTGACGTCGGAGATGGCGGAGCGTTTCGCGTGCGCGATGCGGCGCAGGTTCTCCGCCACGGGCGCGGTGATGTCGATGGCGTCCACGCAGTCGGGGCCGACCGCGAGTTTCTCCATGTAGAACACCGCGGACGGGTCGAACATCGCGCCGCGCTCGGTGACCGCGAGCACGGCGATCGCGTTCGGCATGCCCTTGCTCATCAGGGTGGTGCCGTCGATCGGGTCGACCGCGACGTCCACCTCGGCGCCGCTGCCGTCGCCGACCTGTTCGCCGTTGTAGAGCATCGGCGCGTGGTCCTTCTCGCCCTCGCCGATCACCACCACGCCGCGCATCGGCACCGAGTTGATCAGTAACCGCATCGCGTCGACGGCGGCCTGGTCGCCGCCCTCCTTGTCGCCCCGGCCGACCCAGCGGCCGGCGGCCATCGCGGCTGCCTCGGTGACTCGTACCAGATCCAGTGCCAGGTTGCGGTCGAGGTCCTCGGTCTGGCGTACGTCCGGGGCGGTGGACTGTTCGGCGGGGGTCATCGTGGGCCTCCTACGCGCACAGACATCGGCGAGACGACGGGCTCCTCGAATCTTGGCAGACCTCGCGACTGCCCCGACATCGGGGTACGGGACCATATTGACGTGACCAACCCGGCCATCGCTCAAACCAGAACCGGTCGGCGGCCCCGCGACATGGTGCTGTCGATGCTCGTACTGCTCGTCCCGATTGCCTTGATCGTGGGACTGTTCCAGTTCCTCGGGGGCGATCGCGAGGTGAACGTGGTGGATCCCGCACCGGCCGTCGCCGAGGCCCGGCAGGCCGGCCTGGCGGTCGCCCCGCCCCATGGGCTGCCGAGCGGCTGGCGCCCGACCAGCGCGGTGACCCGTGCCGCCCACGGCACCGTGACCCTGCGCATCGGGTACGTGAGCCCCAGCGGCGGTTTCGTCCAGTTGATCGAGAGCAACGCGGACGCCGAGCCGTTGCTGCGGGACGAGCTGGACGGCGGGACCCGCCCGAGCGGCACCGAGCGGATCGGCGGCCGGTCGTGGCAGGCGTACCCGGGGCGGGAGAAGGAACGGGCGCTGGTGCTGCTAGAGCCGCAGCGCACCATCGTGGTGCTCGGCCAGGCTCCGCACAACGAACTCGCCGCCCTGGCCCGCTCGCTGCAGCTCTGAAGCCGGGGGTTCGGGTCTGAGGCGGTTCGGTCCGGGGGTCGAGCCCGGGGTCAGTCGATCAGGCGGCGGCGCATGTGGCGGGCGGCCAGCAGCCACATCAGTCCGACGAAGATCAGCAGGGCGGTGACGTGCCACAGGTCGGCCGGTCGCCAGGAGACGAACACGGAGTGGCGTACCAGTTCGACGCAGTGGTAGAGCGGGTTGAACTGGCTCGCGACCTGGGCGAACCCCGGCAGGGTATCGACCGGGAAGAACGTACCGGCGACCAGGAACAGCGGGGTCAGCAGCGCCGAGATCACGTAGTTGAACGAGTCGATCCCGGGCACGATCGCGCTCATCCAGATCCCGAACAGCCCGAACCCGCAACCGGTCACCACGCCGATCAGCGGCACCAGCAGCATCCCCGGGCTGGGCCGCAGGCCGAAGCCGATCGCGACCAGCATCGGGGCGCAGCCGTACACCCCGGATTTGAGGCCGATCCACAGGCCCTCGCCGGTCACCAGCTCGTGGGTGTCGACCGGCGTGGCAAGCATCGCGTCGTACGTCTTCTGGTAGACCCGCCGGATGAAGCTCTGGAACATCCCCGCGAAGGCCGAGCTGAACAGCACCGCCGTCGCGACGATCCCGGTGCCGAGGAACTCGATGTAGTCGTACCCGCCGACGACGGCGACCAGGGAGCCGAAGCCGAATCCGAAGGCGAGCAGGTAGATCGTCGGCTCCACCACCGCCGAGAACGTGGTCGACGCCCAGTACCGCCGGAAGATCGTACGGTCGTGGAACAGTACGCCGGCCAGCGCGCTCGGCTCGATCCAGCGCAGCCGGCGGGTGGGCGGCCTCGCGGTGTCGGACAGCACGGTCATTCCACGGACTCCCCGGTGAGGGTCACGAACACGTCTTCGAGGTTGGCGGTACGGCGTACCCCGCCGTCGCCCAGGGCCGCGGCGAGCGAGGCCGGGAGGTCCTCGGCGCGCAGCACCGACACGCTCGGGCCGGCGCGCCGGGTGGTCATCCCCGCCTGCCGCGCCAGCTGCTCCACCTCAGCGAGCCGATCGGGTCCGCCGAAGTATTCGAGAGCGGTGTCGCCGGCGTGCTCGCTGATCAGCTTGGCGGGCGCGCCACGGGCGACCACCGTGCCGTGGCTCATCATCGCCACGTCGTCGGCGAGCCGCTCCGCCTCCTCGATGTAGTGCGTCGACATCAGTACGGTGACGCCCTGCGCGCGTAGCGCGTCGATCAATGACCACAGTTGCTGGCGTACCTGGGGGTCGAGGCCGACGGTCGGCTCGTCGAGCAGCACCAGTCTGGGTTGGTGCACCAGGCCGCGGGCGATCAGCAGCCGGCGGCGCATCCCACCGGAGAGGTTGTCGACCTGGGTGTCGGCCCGGTCGGCGAGCTGGGAGATCCGCAGCGCCCGCTCGACCGCGGCGGCACGCTCCCGGCGCGGCACCCGGTAGAGCCTCGCGAAGACCTCCAGGTTGGCTTGCACCGACAGCTCGGCGTCGAGGTTGTCCTGCTGCGGCACCACGCCCATCTGCGCCCGCGCCTGCTTGCTCTGCGCCGGCACGGGGAACCCGAGCACCTCGATCTCGCCCGAGTCGGCGATCGCCTGGGCGGTCAGCAGTCGCATCGTGGTCGACTTGCCGGCGCCGTTGGGCCCGACCATGCCCATGCAGATCCCCGCCGGTACGTCGAGATCGAGCCCGTCGACCGCGATGATCGCGCCGAACCGCTTCGTCGCACCCCGGATGCTGATCGCCAGCTGCGCGCCGTCCACCCCACGGACGGTACGGCGGACGTACGACATCCGGCCACCGGATTGCGATCAGAGCAGTCACGCAGTGGCCTCCGGGTGCGGCGCGGCTACTCGGGTGGTTGGTCGCCTCGGCGGGCGGCGCGGGCGGCGTCCAGGCGGTCGCGGGCGCCGTCGAGTCTGGTCTGGCAGATGTCGGCCAGCGCCTCGCCCCGCTCCCACAGAGCCAGCGACTCCTCCAGGGTGGCGCCGCCGGCCTCCAGCTTCTCCACCACGGCGGCCAGCTCCGCGCGCGCCTGCTCGTAACTCAGGTCTTCACTCATCGGCGTACCTCGGCTTCAGGGTTTGTGGAGTTCGGTTGCCTGGGGTCGGTTGTGGTGGCGGTCAGGACGCCTTCGGCCAGGCGGATGTGCAGGGGGGTGCCGGGGGTGACGTCGGTGGGGGAGCGTACGACGGTGGCGTCGGGGCGTTGGACGATGGCGTACCCACGGTTGAGGGTTGACTGGGGGGAGAGGGCGCGTAGGCGCGCGGCAGTGTGGGTGAGGTCCGCGGCGGCCGCGTCGAGGCGGTGGCGCAGGCAGCGGTCCGCGCGCTCCCGCAGGGCCAGGATCTGCTCGGCGTGGCGGTCCAGCACCGTGGCCGGCCGGGACAGGGCGGGGCGGGTACGGAGGCCGTCCAGCCGGTGCTGCTCGGACTCGAGGCGGTGTTCCACGGCGCGGTCCAGCCGCCGCCGGGCGAGGCTGATCAGCCGGCCCTCCTCGACCAGGTCCGGCACGATCCGCTTCGCCGCGTCGGTGGGGGTCGAGGCCCGTACGTCGGCGACGAAGTCGACCAGCGGCGCGTCCGTCTCGTGGCCGATCGCGCTGACCACCGGGGTACGGCAGGCGTACACGGCGCGGCACAGCGCCTCGTCGGAGAACGGCAGCAGGTCCTCCACGCTGCCGCCGCCGCGGGCGAGCACGATGACGTCCACCTCGGGATCGCGGTCCAGCGCGGTCAGCGCCTCGATCATCGCCGGCACCGCGGTCGGGCCCTGCACCGGCGTGTTGAGCACCCGGAACGCGACGGCGGGCCAGCGGTTGCGCGCGTTGGTGACCACGTCGCGTTCGGCGGCGCTGGCCCGCCCGGTGACCAGGCCCACCCGCGCCGGCAGGAACGGAAGTCGCCGCTTCAACGCGGGGTCGAACAGGCCCTCCGCGTCCAGCAGCTTCTTGAGCCGTTCCAGGCGGGCCAGCAGCTCGCCGAGCCCGACGTGACGCAGTTGGTCGGCGCGCAGCGACAGGGTGCCGCGGCCCGCGTAGAACTCCGGCTTGGCGTGCGCGACGACACGCGAGCCTTCGCGCAACGGCGGGTCGCAGCCGTCGTACACGTCACCGAAGGTGGTCACCTGCAGGCTGATGTCCGCGGACGGGTCCCGCAGCGTCAGGAACACCATGCTGCTGCCCGGCCTGCGGGTCACCTGGGCGACCTGGCCGTCGATCCACACCCAACCCAGCTTCGCGATCCACGAGCTGATCTTCTGGCTCACCACCCGTACCGGCCACGGTTCCTCTGCACTGGTACGGGGGACAGGCTCGGCCACGGTGGCCAGCCTACGGGCGGGGTGGGACTCAGAGCGTGAGGCGGGCGGCGTACAGCCGGTCGTAGTGGGGCTGGCACGCCTCGGCGGTGCGTGCCGGTTCGCCGGTCAGCCGCGGCTCACGCGGCCGGTACGGTTCGAACCCGGTGGACCGCCAGACCGCGTCGTACCAGTACGGCGCCCAGACGCCGTCCGAGTCGCGCCGCCCCGCCGGCCAGGACAGCATCCGGTCCGTGAACGCGATCCCGGTCAGGTCGCACAGCGCCCGCAGGTGGCCCTCGGGATCGCGGAGGAAGTCGGCGGCGTCGACCACCGGCGGCGGGCTGCCGGCGGCGGTGAGCTCGTCGTACAGGGTGATCTGCTGCGGCAGGCCGATGTCTTCGGGGGTCACGGTGGCGCGGGACTTCACGTACGAGGCGACCACCTCGCGGGGGTCGCGGATCAGCAGTACGTTGTGCAGCTTTCCGATCCAGTCGTACGTGATGTGCGGCAGCAGGTGGTGGGTCATGTGCTTCTGGTAGAACACGGCCGCCCCGTCGCCCGGCGTCCCTTCGGTGAGCCAGTCGGCGACCCGGCGCCAGTCGGTGTCGCCCGCGGCGATCACCTCCTCCCGCGCCGGGTGGTCCAGCTGCGTCACCGACAGGTAGTGGGCGTACAGCGGCTCGTCGACCACGAAGCAGTCGCCCCGGTGCTCCCAGGAGCGCATCAAGGCGGTCGAGATGTTGCGCGGCCCGGACCACATCGCGACCCGGATCACCGCTCGCCTCCGTGGTTCGCCTCGGCCGCCGCGACGTCACGGTCGACCAGGTCGGCGTAGCGCTCCCGCAGCCGCCGGGTCATCGGGCCGGGGGCCATCGGGCGGCCGTCGATCTCGCGTACCGGCACGATGCCGGCGAAGGTGCCGGTCACGAACGCTTCCTGCGCGCCGTACACGTCGGTGAGACTGAAACTCTTCTGGTACGCGGGGATCCCCGCCTCCTCGCACACCCGCAGTACGTTGCCGCGGGTGATCCCGCCGAGGCAGAACTGTCCCGACGATGTCCACACCTCGCCGCGCCGCACGATGAAGAAGTGGGTCGAGTTGCAGGTCGCGACGAAGCCGTGCGGATCGAGCATCAGCGCCTCGTCCGCCCCCGCGGTGTACGCCTGGATGCACGCGGTGATGTCGTTGAGCTTGCTGTGCGCGTTCAGCTTCGGGTCGAGTACGTCCGGGTAGCCGCGGCGTACGTGCACCGTGAACAGCGTGATGCCGCGCTCTGCGGCCTCCGGTGACGGGGTCTTGTGCTCCGCGATGATCACCACCGTCGCCGGCCCCACCGTCACCCGCGGATCCTGGTACGGCGTCCGCTTCACCCCCCGGGTCACCATCAGCCGTACGTGGACGCCGTCGGTCATCTCGTTGGCCCGCAGCGTGGCGTAGATCGCCTCGGTGAGGGCGGCACGGTCCATGCCGATGTCCAGCGCGATCGCGGTGGCGCCCTCGTACAGCCGGTCCAGGTGGGCGTCGAGGAACGCGGGGTGGCCGCGGTGGATCCGCAGCCCCTCCCAGACCCCGTCACCGAGTACGAACCCCGAGTCGAACACCGACACCACCGCCTCGGCGCGGGGTTTCAGCTCCCCGTTCACCCAGATCAGGATGTCGTCGTTTCGGGCATCTTCAGGATGGTCGTGAACGCCGTGGGACATCGTCGTCCTCCCGTCGCTGAGGCTGCGTCCGGATGCCGGGCGCCGGCGCACATGCTATGCGCCGCCGACCGCCAGCGCGGCGAGGACGCCACTTCGGCAGCAACTGCTGCGCGCGGTGGTGCTGGGTCTGGGCGTTATGGGCGCCGGGCGTGGCGAAGGTCTCACCACGAGCGGGGCGGTGGGCTCGGTGGTGGCGGTCCGCGGGCAGTCGGGCACGGGCGCACGTACCATGGCGGCTGTGTCTGACACCGCGGAGACCGTGACCGGCGCGGGCGCCCGTAAGCGGGTGCTGCTCGCGAAGCCGCGTGGCTACTGCGCCGGGGTGGACCGCGCCGTCGAGGTGGTGGAGAAGGCCCTCGACCTGTACGGCGCGCCGATCTACGTACGGAAGCAGATCGTGCACAACCGGCACGTGGTGGAGACCCTCACCGCGCGGGGCGCGATCTTCGTGGAGGAGAACGAGGAGGTCCCCGAAGGGGCGACCGTCGTCTTCTCCGCACACGGCGTGGCCCCCGAGGTGTACGAACAGGCCCGCGAACGCAACCTGAAGGCGATCGACGCGACGTGTCCCCTGGTCACGAAGGTGCACCAGGAGGCGAAACGCTTCGCCAACGACGGGTACGACATCGTCCTGATCGGCCACGAGGGCCACGAGGAAGTCATCGGCACGATGGGCGAGGCGCCGGCCAGCATCCAGCTCGTCGACGGGCCGGACGAGGCCGAGAAGATCCAGGTCAAGGACCCGTCGAAGGTGGTGTGGCTGTCGCAGACCACGCTGTCGGTGGACGAGACCATGGAGACCGTCGACCGGCTGAAGCAGAAGCTTCCGTTGCTGCAGGCGCCTCCCAGCGACGACATCTGCTATGCCACCCAGAACCGGCAGCTGGCGGTCAAGGACATCGCGTCGCGGTGCGACGTGGTGATCGTGGTCGGCTCGGTGAACTCCTCGAACTCGCAGCGGCTGCGCGAGGTGGCGGTCGACGCCGGGGCGCGGGCCGCGTACCTCGTGGACTTCGATCATGAGATTTCCGAGGAGTGGCTGGAGGGCGCGACCACGGTGGGGCTGACCTCGGGCGCGTCGGTGCCCGAGGCGCTGGTGGAGCAGGTGCTGGCGTGGCTCGCCGAGCGCGGCTTCACCGACGTCGAAGAGGTCACCACCGCCGAGGAGCGCCTCACCTTCGCACTCCCACCGGAGCTCCGCCGCGACCTCAAAGCCGCCGCCCGCTCCTGACGAGCCCCCGCCGATCTTGGAGAGTTACCGGGCTGTGTGCCCGATGACTCTCCAAGATCGCGAATGGCTCGGTCAGATGTTGAGGTCGGTGCGTAGTGCTTTGGCCAGGACCTGTTGCTGGTAGTAGACCGGGCCGCCCTGGTCGGACGTCACGGCCGACGGGTAGTGGGTGGAGACGAAGAAGCCGTACACCGTGGTGCCGGAGACGGCCAGGCCGAAGTAGTCGCCGATGAACGACCGGACCAGGCACGGGTTGTGGTGCGACGCGCAGGCCATCTGGTCCAGTCCGTCGATGGTCTGCCCCGGCTGCTCCGGATCCCAGGTGAACTGGGTGAACCGTACGTTCCCGCCGGTCGGGACCGCGCCGGCGCCCGAGTCGGAGTACACCTGCAGCGTCACGTCGATGCAGAAGTTCGTACGCCCGACGTCCGCCGGCAGGATCGCCGGGTCGTCTGGGCACGCCTGCCGCCGGTCGTAGAACGCCACAGCGACCGCGCCGCCGGGGCCGGTCGCGATGCTCGGCTGGAACTGGTCGGTGGTGACGTCGGGGTCGTTGACCTGTGTCGGCGTCGACCACGTGGCCCCCGCGTTGGTCGACTGGGAGAAGTAGACGTCCATCTGGGTGCCGTCCCAGGCCTCCCAGGTCACGTACAGGTGGCCCGGGTAGTCCTCGCTCGCGGCGAAGTTCTGCAGGATGCCGTCCCGGAACCGGGTGTTCGGCAGGCAGCAGCCGTCGATCGTCCGGGCGTCCGCCACCTTCCGCCAGGGACCGAAGGTCGCGCCATCGTCGGTGGAGCGGGCCACGTAGATCGTCTTGGTGCCGGCGGTGGCGGGCGAGTTAGAGGCGATCGCCAGGTAGACGTCGCCGTTCGGGTCGACGGACGGGTACACGTACTCGTTGGTGGGGCCGGTCTGGTTGGGCCTGGTGACGGTGGCCCGCTTGGTGAAGGTCTGCCCACGGTCCTTGGAGACCGCCAGGTTGATCTTCGTGGTGCTGCCGTTGTAGACGGCCCACGCGGCGTACACGTGGTCCTGGTACCTGTTGCCGGGGAAGTGGTTGACCGCGACCCACTGCTTGTCCTCGACGAAGCCGAACGACAGGCTCGACCAGTTCGGCGCGTGCTCCAGCGGCTCGCCGCCGTTGCCCTTCACCCAGTGCTGCCCCAGGTCGTCCGAGTACGAGATCGCGATGTTCGAGTTCGGGTGCAGGTTGGCCCAGAACGCGTTGAACGGCAGCGTCACCTGGTACGCCCGCCCCTTGGTGTCGAACGCGACGTTCGGGTCGGTGTTGTTGGTCCACGACGGCGGCATCGCCTGGGTGCCGGTGGAGACGCACTCGTACCCCTGGACGATGTTCGACCCGGCCGGCTCGCCGTTGAGGATCCGGTGCGAGCCGAGGTGGAAGTCGTAGAACGTGGAGTACTTCTCGAAGAACACCTTCGAGGTGCCGACCAGGTTCTCGGTGCCGGGCTGCACCGCGATCCACGACTCCGAGAGGTTGGAGTTGTAGTCGCCGAGGCGGCAGGTCCCGGGGGTGGGTGCGGTGGCACCGTCGGGTACGGGATAGCCGCCCGCCTCGAACGGCTCGCTGGCGACGGTGTTGGTGAACGGTACGGAGCTTCCCCACGGCGCGTCCGACGGTGCTGCGGACGCCGGCGCCGCGGCGGGTAGCACCGCGGCGGCGACACAGGCGGAGAA
>WNGA01000901.1_pt1 | contig 70274 bp, 70 predicted proteins | sample 5400061 | NCBI WGS metagenome assembly WNGA01 (sample SAMN13153366, study PRJNA577476) | soil metagenome | isolation source: 100 cm soil or saprolite under grassland replicate 2 | place: USA:California | collected 2016-06-15
ACTACGAGACCCTGCGCGACCTGTCCAAGAGCGACGGCGCGCAGCGCTGGCTGTTCCTCGGCTTCTTCGCCGCCTTCGCGGTCAAGACCCCGCTGGTGCCGTTCCACACCTGGCTGCCGCCCGCCTACGTGACCGCACCGACCTCGACCACGGTGCTGCTCGCCGGCGTCATGTCCAAGCTCGGGGCGTACGGCTTCATCCGCTTCTGCCTGCCGCTGTTCCCCGACGCCGCGCGCTCGTTCGCCCCCGCCGTGAGCACCCTGGCGGTGGCCGGCATCCTCTACTGCGCGGCGATCGCCACGGTGCAGCGCGACTTCAAGCGGCTGGTCGCCTACTCCTCAGTCTCCCACCTGGGCTTCGTCGTGCTCGGCGTGTTCGCCCTCAACACCCAGGGGCTGGCCGGCGCCGTCTTCTACATGGTCGCCCACGGCCTCACCATCGGTGGGCTGTTCTTCCTCGCCGGCATGCTGGAGGAGCGCCGCGGCACCCGGATGGTCGCCGACTTCGGCGGCCTGCAGCAGGCCGTGCCGCGCATGGCGGGGGTGATGCTGGTCCTCACCCTGACCGCGGTCGCCCTGCCGGGGCTGGTCGGCTTCGTCGGCGAGTTCCTGACCCTGCTGGGCGCGTTCGGCGCCAACCGGGCCTTCGCCGTGCTCGGCGCCGGCGGCGTCATCCTCGGCGCCGTCTACATGCTCTGGGCCTACCAGCGCATGTGGCACGGCCAGCTCACCAGCGAGGAGAATCGCGCCATCCCCGACCTCGACGGGCGCGAGTGGGCGGTGCTGGCCCCGCTGCTGGTCGCCGTCGTCGTGCTCGGCCTGTTCCCCCGGCCCGTGCTGGAGCGGGTGGAGCCGTCGGTCCAGCGCGTCGTCGAGCTGGCCGGTGGCGCCACCGGCCAGCGTCCAGCCGCCCTCGCGCCAACCCAACCGAGACCCTGACCACCGCCGGGACGCGGCCGGTGCCGCGCCCCGGGCCAATTGGAGGCCCCCGTGCACGTCCTGGCACAAGCCGCCGAGACGCCGCTGAACCTGCCGCAGATCGACTGGCGCGCGGTCGCGCCAGAGCTCGCCCTGGCCGGCACCGGTCTCGTCGTGCTGCTGCTGGTGGCCTGGTGGCCGCGCGCCAGGCGCGGCCTGCTGGCCGCCATCTGCCTCGCCGGCATCGCCGTGGCGGCCGCACTGACCTGGTGGAACTGGGACCTGGCGAAGACCGCGTTCGAGGGCGCGCTGGCGCTGGACGGCATCACCCGCTACGCGCGCTTGATCCTGCTCGCCGTCGGCGCGCTCGCGGTCCTGATGGCGGCGCAGGACGCCGCCGGCGACCCGGACGAGCCTCCCGAGGTGTTCCCGCTGCTGCTGTTCGCCCTCACCGGCATGTCGCTGCTCGCCGCGGCCTCCGACCTGCTGGTGGTGTTCATCGCCCTGGAGCTGCTCTCGCTCAGCCTCTACGTGATGGCCGGGGCCACGCGCCGCCTGCGCGCCGAGGAGGCGGCCATGAAGTACTTCCTGCTCGGGGCGTTCTCCTCCGCCTTCCTGCTGTACGGCATCGCCCTGTGCTACGGCGCCACCCGCACCACCAACCTGCGCGGCATCGCCACGGCCGTCGGCGACCCCACCGTCCAGGCCGGGCTGCTGCTCGCCGGGGTCGGGCTGCTGGCGGTCGGCTTCTGCTTCAAGGTGGCGGCCGTCCCGTTCCACCAGTGGACGCCGGACGTCTACCAGGGCGCACCCACCCCGGTGACCGCCTTCATGGCCGCCGGCACCAAGACGGCCGGGTTCGCGGTGTTCCTGCGGGTGTTCGCCGGCTCGCTCGGCGGGCTGGTGGTGAGCTGGCGCCCGGTGGTCGCGGCGGTCGCCGTCGCCACCATGCTGCTGGGCGCCGTGCTCGCGATCGTCCAGCAGGACCTCAAGCGGATGCTCGCCTACTCCTCCATCGCCCACGCCGGCTACCTGCTGCTCGGGCTGGCCGCGGCCGCGACCCGGCCGGAGGGTGTCAGCGCCTCGATGTTCTACCTGCTCACCTACGCCTTCATGGTGATGGGGGCGTTCATGGTGGTGCAGTACGCCGGCCGCACCGCGCCGGCCGCCCCGGCGGCGGCCGTGCCCGTCGGTGCCGGCGCCCGCGTGGCCAACGTCGCCGTGCCCGCCACGGCCGCCGCCCGGCCCGCCGTGGCCGAGAGCGCCACGCCCGCCGCGCGCACCGCCACCGCGACCGCCGAGCCGGCGGAGCGCTCCTCGATCGACGACTTCCGCGGCTTCGGCCGGCGCCATTTCTGGCCGGCGGTGCTGTTCGCCATCTTCCTGTTCTCGCTGGCCGGCATCCCGCCGCTGGCCGGCTTCTGGGCCAAGTACTATCTCTTCCAGGCCGCCGTCGACGCCGGGCTCGCCTGGCTGGTGGTGGTCGCCGTGGTGACCTCGGTGATCTCCGCCTTCTTCTACCTGCGGGTGATCGTGGCCATGTTCCTCGACGAGCCGGCCGGCGAGGGCTTCACCGGGTCTCGCTCCTGGGCGCTGCGCGTCGCCCTCGGGACGGCCGGCGTGCTCACCGTGGCCATCGGCCTGGCCCCGCAGGCCCTGGTGAGCGCGGCGCAGGCGGCCGGCAGGATCCTGGGTTGAAGGTCCGCGCCGCCGACCCGCTGCTCCCGGACGACCTGGCCGGGGTCGGGGCGCGGGCACGGGGCGGGCTCGACCAGGTCGAGGAGGCGCTGGCCGCGGCGGTCGCGAGCGCCGACCCGTTCGTGCAGGAGGCGGCGAGCCACCTGCTCGACGCGGGCGGCAAGCGCTTCCGCCCCACCCTGGTGCTGCTCTCCGGCCACTTCGGCGACCCGGACGAGCCGCGCCTGGTCGACGTCGCCGTCGCCATCGAGCTGACCCACCTGTCGACGCTGTACCACGACGACGTGATGGACGAGGCCGAGGTCCGCCGCGGCACCGCGTCGGCCAACGCCGTCTACGGCAACAAGCTCGCCATCCTCACCGGCGACTACCTGTTCGCGCGGGCCTCCGAGGTCACCGCGAGGCTCGGCAGCGAGGCCACCGCCATCCTCGCCGCCGCCATCTCCCGCATGGTCGAGGGGCAGATCCGCGAGTCCCGCGGCCCCCACCCGGGCCAGGACCCGGTGGAGCACTACATGTCGGTGCTGGCCGACAAGACCGGCGCCCTGATCGCGGCCGCCTGCCACCTGGGGGCCATGCTGGCGGGCGCGCCGGCGGCCGCCGTCGAGGCCCTGACCGAGTACGGCGAGCGGGTCGGGGTCGCCTTCCAGCTCCGCGACGACCTGCTCGACATCGCCAGCGAGCGGTCCGTCTCGGGCAAGGCGCCAGGCACCGACCTGCTCGCCGGCGTGCGCACCCTGCCCGTGCTCTTCCTGCTGCGCCGCGGCGGGCCCGAGGCCGAGCAGCTCGCCCGTTTCCTCGAGGGCGCGCGCGACCGCGGCGCCCTGGCCCGCGTCCTCGGCATGGTGCGCGGCTCCCCGGCCTTCGAGGAGGCCCGCCACGCCGCCGACGCCGAGGCCGAGCGCGCCAAGGCCGCCCTCGCCTCCCTGCAGCCCGGCGTCGCCCGCGAGGCCCTCACCGAGATCGCCGACCGCGTCCTGGACCGCAGCGCCTGACCGGTGGCCGTGTGCCTGGAGCCGGACGGCTGACCCGTGCCACCGCGTCCCGGCCGGTTGTGGCCGGGCGACCTGCCGGGAGACACTGCGGCCATGGGCGTGGACCTCGGGGTGTACCTCGGCGTCGCCGTGGTCGTGATCGTCACCCCCGGACCCGACACGGCGCTGACGGTCCGCAACGCGCTGCTCGGCGGGCGCCGCGGCGGCGTGTTCACGGCGGTCGGGGTGGTCGGCGGCCAGGCGACCTGGACGCTGGCGACCAGCGCCGGGATCGCCGCCCTGCTCGCCGCGTCCAGGCCCGCCTTCACGGCGCTCAGGTACGCCGGTGCCGCCTATCTGGTCTACCTCGGGGTCCAGGCGCTGGCCGCCGCCGTCCGCGGCGACGGGCGCGCGCCGGCGGTCCGGCGCCGGCCCGCGCGGCTGCCGCCGTCCGCCGCGCTGCGCCAGGGGCTGGTCAGCAACCTGGCCAACCCGAAGTCGGCCGTCTTCTTCACCAGCCTGCTGCCACAGTTCGTCCCGGCCGGCCGTGCGGCGTTCCCGACCCTGCTCGCCCTCGGCCTGCTCTACTGCTCGATCACCCTCGCGTGGCTGAGCGGGTACGCGGTGGTGGTGGCGAGGCTCGGCGCCGTGCTCGGCCGCAGCGGCATCCGCCGGGCGATCGAGGCGGTCACGGGCCTGGTGCTGACCGCGCTCGGCGTGCGCCTGGCGACCGAGCCGGCCTGACCGGGCACGGCCGGGCTGTGCGACGGCTGCTCAGCCGATGCCGAGCCAGCCGAGCACCGTCTGCACGAGCACGACCGTGGACAGCACGCTGACGACCGCCACCACCGCGGTGGCCACGGCGCGCAGCAGCGGCGGGTTGGCGGCCGCGCCGAGCAGGCGGCGGCGGCTGGTCAGCACCACCAGGAAGCCGAGGATGATCGGGGTGATCAGGCCGTTGAGGACGTAGGCGTTGATCAGCAGGCTGATGAGGTTGCCCGGCAGCAGCGCCACCGCCGCGCCGACGACGATCTGGCCGGTGAACAGGCCGAGGAACAGCGGTGCCTCGGTGAAGGTGCGCGACACCGAGCGCTCGGCCCCGATCGCCTCGCTCAGCGCGTAGGCGGTCGACAGCGGCACCACCGCGGCGGCCAGCGCGGACGCGCCGAGCAGGCCGATGCCGAACAGCTCCTCGGCGTGGTGCCCGGCGACCGGTTCCAGCGCCCTGGCGGCCTCGGCCGCGGAGGCGAGCGGGCCGGTGTTCCCGATGGTGGCGCCGGTGGCGATGATGATGAAGAACGCCACCAGGCAGGCGAGCACCGCGCCGGCGACGGCGTCGACCCGCTCGAAGCGGTACTGGTCGGGGGCGATGCCCTTGTCCGCGACCGCGGCCGCCTGGTAGAGCTGCATGTAGGGCGAGATGGTGGTGCCGATGACCGCCACCCCGAGGAACAGGAACGCCTTGGTGGCGAGCAGGTGCGGCCAGAGCGCGCGGGAGGCGACCTCGCCCCAGTCCGGACCGGCCAGGACCGCGGCCACCGGGTAGGCGAAGAACACCAGCGCCATCAGCAGGAACAGCCGCTCGGCGTACTTGTAGGAGCCGAGCACCACCAGGCCCCACACGATCACCGCGGCGACCGGGACCGCCAGGTAGCGGGAGACGCCGAACAGCTCCATCGCCGCGCCGATGCCGGCGAACTCGCTGACCACCAGGCCCAGGTTGGCGACCAGCAGGCAGAGCAGCGCGAAGGCGGCGACCCGCAGGGAGAACTCCTCGCGGATCAGGGCCGCGAGCCCCTTGCCGGTGAAGGTGCCCAGGCGCGCCGCCATCTCCTGGACCAGCACCAGGCCGACGCCGACCAGCAGCATGAAGAACAGCATCCGGTAGCCGAACTGCGCCCCCGCCGAGGCGTAGGTGGCGATCCCGCCGGCGTCGTTGCCGGCCGCCGAGGCGATCAGCCCGGGGCCGAGCACCCGCGTGTAGGCGGCCAGGCGGGCGCGCCGCCCGCCGGGGCCCTCGCCGGTGGAGCGCGGCGTGGCCGTGGTCGGCGCGGTCACTGCAGCAACCTGGGGAAGTGCAGCCGCCCCCGGCCGGGCAGCAGCGCGTCGACCACGTCGTCGGCCTGGATGCGGCCGAGCGGCCTGCCGTGGTCGTCGACCACCAGCACGCTGTTGCGGCGGTTGTCGACCAGGGCGTCGGCCGCCTCGTCGACGGTCGCCTCCGGCCCGACCGTGACCGGCCAGGGCGGGCCGATCAGCTCGCCGACGCGCTGGCCGGGGGCTGCCAGCAGCAGCTCGAGGATGCTGATCACGTCGACCAGGCGCCCGGCGGGGTCGACCACGACCACCGTGTCGAGGTCGGGCTGGTCGGCGGCGACCTCGCGCAGCCGCTCGGCCACCGCCGCGAGCGTCGTCTGCTCCTCGACGATCACCAGGTCGCCGGTCATGAACCCGCCGGCGCGGTCCTCGGGGAAGGCGAGCAGCCGCCGCAGCCGCTGGGCGGTCGCGGCGGGGAGCCGCGCGAGCAGCTCGTCACGCTCGCCCGGTTCGAGCTCGCGCAGCGCGTCGGCCGCCTCGTCGGACTCCATGCTCGCCACCAGGGTGGCGGCCTGCTCGTCGGACAGCTCGTGCAGCAGGGCGTCGAGCTCCTCCGGGTCCATCTCCTCGAGCGCGTCGGCGGCGGTGGCCGGGTCCAGCTCGGCGAGCAGCGCCTGCCTGGCGGGGCGTCCCAGGTCTTCCAGCAGGTCGGCCAGCTCGGCGGGGCGCAGGCGGTGCAGCCGCCGGGCCGTCGCCCGCAGGCGGACCCCGCCAGGCTCGATCCCGAACGGCTGGATGGCGGCCCAGTCGATCACCCGCTCCGGCGTGGGCAGCCAGCGGAACCGGGCCGGCCCCAGCCGGCGCAGCAGCGTCTGCACGCCGACGTCGACGCCGACCAGGCGCCAGGCCTCGCCGACCTTGGCGACGTACAGGTCGGCGGCCCGGATGACCTTGATCCCGTCGGTGTCGACCAGCTGGTGGTCGAGCACGTCACGGGCCAGCAGCACCTCCCCCTGGCGGCGCTCGACCTCGCGCAGGTCCAGGCGGGCCGAGCGCAGGCGGGCGCCGTGCCGGTCGAGCTCGACGACCTGCTCGGCGGGGACGAACACCTGCCGGCGCGCCACCCGCACGACCAGCCCGGTCACCGGCGGGTAGGGGTCGTCGGCCCAGCGCGCGACCAGGTCGACCAGCCCGCCGATCTCCTCGCCGGCCTGGTTGACGACGGGGCGGCCGAGCAGCCCGGCGAGGGACAGCAGCGCATCGCGCACCGCGCGGGCGGCGGTGATGCGCCGCTCGCGCTGCTGCTGCCAGCGAGGATGCAGCAGCCGGCGGCCGGGAGCAGCGCGGCGACGACGCGTCATCGAGCCTCCAAAGCCACGATCGACCGCACGGGCGGGCGCGGCCGTCGAGGGTGCGGGGCGACCGTACCACCGGCTCGCGGCCGTCCGGGAAGCTACCGGACCGGTGATGGTCAGGCCGGGGAGCCCACCGTCACGCCGGGGCGGCCGTGCGGGGCGGCCAGGCCGTGGGCGACCTGGTGCGCGAAGGTGGCGCGGACGGTGGCGCCGCGGCCCGGGCCGCTCCGCAGCGACCAGGTGCCGCCGGCCAGCTCCACCCGCTCGCGCATGCCGAGCAGGCCGTAGTGGTCGCGGCCGGCGCGGCTGGCCGCGGCGGCCGGGTCGAAGCCGACACCGTCGTCGCGGATCTCGAGCCGCACCGCCGCGCGCTCGCCGACCAGGGTGACCCAGACGTGGCCGGCCCGCGCGTGCTTCTCCACGTTGGTCATGGCCTCGCGGGTGACCCTGTACAGCACCGTCTCGACCTCGGAGCCGAGGCGCCCGGCGAGCGTCACGTCGATCGTGCAGCCGACGCCCGTGCGGCGCCTGAAGTCGACGCCCTGGTCACGCAGGCGATCCCGGCGGCCAGGCAGCGATTCCACGGGCTCTGCCAGGGGCTGGGCCGCCGCGCCAGATGGGCCGGCCTCTCACGCAACACCGTCACCGCCGAAGTCCTTCGTTCACCTGGAAGACCACCACTCGTCCGTCCGAGGCAATCGAGCGTGGCGTCAATTCTGCTCTACGGCTCCGCGATCCACCAGCCCAAGCAGGCGATTTCGCTATCCTTGACCGCGGTGTGCCGGGAAGCCTGGTCGGCGTCCGCCCCTAGGCTGGCCAGGAGGAGCCCATGCGACCGGTTCGCGACGGCCCGCCGCTGGCCCCGGCGCCGCTGCGCATGCCGGTGGCCCTGCGCGAGTTCCTGCGGGCGGAGACCGCCGGCGGCGCCGTCCTGATGATCGCCGTCGCGCTCGCCCTCGTCTGGGCCAACTCCCCCTGGCGCGGCGCCTACGACGCCCTCTGGCGGACGGTCCTGGAGCTGCGCCTGGGACGCTTCGGGCTCGCCGGCGACCTGCGGGAGTGGGTCAACGAGGGGCTCATGGCGCTGTTCTTCCTGGTCGTCGGCCTGGAGATCAAGCGGGAGCTGGTCGACGGGGAGCTGCGCACCTGGCGCCAGGCCGCCCTTCCGGTGGTCGCGGCGGCAGGCGGCATGCTGATCCCGGCCGCGATCTACGCCGCGCTCAACGCGCGCGGCCCCGGCGCGGCCGGCTGGGGCGTGCCCATGGCCACCGACATCGCCTTCGCCCTGGGCGTGCTCGCGCTGCTCGGCCCGCGCGTGCCGGCGGCGCTGAAGCTGTTCCTTCTCGCCCTCGCGATCGTCGACGACCTCGGCTCGATCCTGGTGGTCGCCCTGTTCTACAGCGGCGAGCTGCGGCCGCCGGCGCTGGCGCTGGCGGCCGTGCTGGTGCTCGCCATCCTCGGGCTGCGCCGGGCACGCATCTACTGGACGCCGCTCTACGTCGCGGCCGGGATCGGCCTGTGGCTGGCGCTGCACGCCGCCGGGGTGAACGCCGCCCTCGCCGGGGTCGCCATGGGGCTGCTGGCCTCGGCCCGTCCGGTTACCCACCCCGAGACGCTGCACCACACCAGCCGCACCCTGGACAGCGCGCCCGGGCCGGCATGGCTGCGGGACGTGCTGCGCGAGGTGCGCGGCACGGTCTCCACCGCCGAGCGCCTGCAGCACGGCCTCCACCCGATCAGCGCCTTCCTGGTGGTGCCGGTGTTCGCCCTGGCCAACGCGGGCGTCACCGTGCACGCCGGCGCGCTTTCCGGGCGCGGCGCGCCGCTGGTGCTCGCCGGGGTGATCGCCGGCCGCGTCCTGGGCAAGCCCGCCGGGATCCTGCTGGCGGTCTGGCTCGCGCTGCGCCTGCGCCTGGGCGTCTGGCCGGCCGGCGCGAGCTGGCGGCAGCTCGCGGGCGTCGCCACCGTCGCCGGCATCGGCTTCACCGTGCCGCTGTTCGTCGCCGGCCTGGCCTTCCCCGGCGGCGCCTTCGAGGCCGCGGTCAAGCTCGGCCTGCTGCTCGCCTCGGTGGTCGCCGGGCTGGCCGGGGTGATGGTCCTGCGCGGCGCACGGCCCGCGGAGCCGCCCTCCTGACCCGCGCGCCCGCCGCTTGTTCCTTCGTGCAAAAAACGGCCGCCCACCAGCGCATTGGGAAGTTGGCCGCTGCTCGCGCGCGTACACTAGAATCGCCGTCGGCCAGGCCCGGCAGGTCGCCTTCTCGATCAGGTCGCCTCTCGATCGAGGGGCGACCCGCGCAGGGCCGGTCGTCAGGGCGCCGGGGGCCGTCGCCGCAGGCGCCGCTGTGGGCGGCCGTGGGACGTGCGGCCCGCGGACGTCCGAGGACGCAACGCCAGGAGTCACATGACCGCGTACTTCCAGGCCTACGGCACGCTGGCTGGCCTGCTCGCGCTTTCCGTCGGCTTCCTCGTGGTCGCATTCGGGGCCAACCGCGTGCTGCGGCCGAGCCGGCCCTTCCCGGGCAAGCTGACGACCTACGAGAGCGGCATGGACCCGGTCGGGTCCTCCTGGTCCCAGACGCAGATCCGCTACTACGTGTTCGCCTTCCTGTTCGTGATCTTCGACGTCGAGAGCGTCTTCCTGTTCCCCTGGGCGGTCGTGTTCGACCGCCTGGGGGTGGCGGCGTTCTGGGAGATGGTCGTGTTCATCGGGGTGCTCGCGGTGGGCCTGCTGTACGCATACCGGAAGGGTGTCCTGCGATGGGTCTAGTCGACAAGGTCGAGCTGCCGCAGCCGATAAAGTTCGTCTTCAACTGGGGCCGCAAGTACTCCCTGTGGGTGTTCAACTTCGGCCTGGCATGCTGCGCCATCGAGTTCATCGCCACCTCGACCGCGCGCCACGACTTCATCCGCCTCGGCGTGATCCCCTTCGCCCACGGCCCCCGCCAGGCCGACCTGCTGGTCGTCTCCGGCACCCTGACCGACAAGATGGCGCCGGCGGTCAAGCGCCTCTACGACGAGATGCCGGAGCCCAAGTACGTGATCAGCTTCGGCTCGTGCTCCAACTGCGGCGGCCCGTACTGGGACTCCTACTCGGTGACCAAGGGCGTCGACCAGATCATCCCGGTCGACGTCTACGTGCCCGGCTGCCCGCCGCGGCCCGAGGCGCTGCTGAACGGCATCATCAAGCTGCAGGAGCGCATCGGCAGCGAGTCACTGAAGGAGCGCTACGCCCGCGGCGAGCTCGAGCCGATCGTGGTGGGCGCCTAGTGGACGCCGACGCCCTCCGCGACCACCTGGCGGCCGAGTTCGGCGACGCCCTGGAGCCGGAGGTCAGCTTCGGCCTGCTCACCGTGACCGTCGCCGCCGGCGACTACCGCCGTGTGGCCGAGTTCGTCCGCAACGACCGCGAGGTGAGCTGCAACTTCTTCGACTTCCTCTGCGGCGTCGACGAGGAGGCGGCCGGGATCGCGGTGGTGCTGCACGTCTACTCGACCAGCCACCACCACCACGTGCAGGTCCGCTCCGTGGTGCCGCGCGACGGCGGCGTCCTGCCGAGCGTGCACGACCTGTGGGCGGGCGCCGACTGGCACGAGCGCGAGACCGCCGAGCTGTTCGGGGTCGCCTTCGACGGCCACCCGCACCTGGCCAAGCTGCTGCTCCCCGAGGAGTTCGAGGGCCACCCGCTGCGCAAGGAGTTCGCCCTGCTGGCCAGGGAGGCCAAGCCCTGGCCGGGGGCCAAGGAGCCGGGAGAGTAGCCGTGGCCGCAGACCAGCAACCCAGCGGCGCCGACGGCGGGGTGGCGTTCCAGGCCGCCGACGGCACCGGCGTCGGCGTCATCATCCGCGACCGGGCCGACCGCGAGCTGCACACCCAGGACATGACGCTCAACGTCGGCCCGCAGCACCCGGCCACCCACGGGGTCCTGCGGGTGCTCGTGACCCTCGACGGCGAGGTGATCGAGTCGGCCGAGCCGGTGATCGGCTACATGCACCGGTCGTTCGAGAAGCTCGCCGAGTACCGCGACTACCGGCAGATCATCGCGCTGGTCAACCGGCACGACTGGGTCTCGTCGATCTGCAACGAGCTGGGCGTCGCCATGGTGGTCGAGCGGCAGATGGGCATCGAGGTGCCGGAGCGGGCGACCTGGATCCGCATGCTCATGGCCGAGTGGACCCGGATCCTCAACCACCTCATGTTCGTCGGCTCCTACCCGCTCGAGCTCGGTGCCATCACGCCGATGTTCTACGCCTTCCGCGAGCGGGAGGAGATCCAGGCGCTGATGGAGTGGGTCACCGGCGGGCGCCTGCACCTCACCTACTGTCGTGTCGGCGGGCTCAAGCAGGACCTGCCGAGGGGCGCCATCGACCTCTCCCGCGACCTGGTCCCGCGCCTGCGCGAGCGCATCAAGGAGTACGAGACGCTGATTCTCGGCAACGAGATCTTCGCCGCCCGCACCAAGGGCATCGGCGTGCTCCCGGCCGACGTGGCCTGCTCCTACGGGGCCAGCGGCTGCAGCCTGCAGGCCGCGGGGGTGCCGGAGGACGCCCGCAAGACCGAGCCGTACCTGTTCTACGACCAGGTCGAGTTCGACGTGCCGACCGGGCGCAACGGCGACTGCTACGACCGCTTCGCCGTGCTGCTCGGCCGCATGAAGGAGTCGCTGCGCATCATCGAGCAGGTGCACGAGCGCATCCCGCCCGGCCCGGTGAACGTCAAGCTGCCCAAGGTGGTGCGCCCACCCGCCGGCAACGCCTACGTGCGCACCGAGGCCCCGCTCGGCCAGCTCTCCTACTACATGGTGTCGCACAACGAGAAGACGCCCTGGCGCTTCAAGATGCGCACCCCCTCCTTCAACAACGTCGCCACCTTCCCCTACCTGCTGAAAGGGACCCTGCTGGCCGACATGATCGCGGTCATGGGGTCGGTCTTCTTCATCGTGGGGGACATCGACCGGTGAGCGACCTCCTGTCCAACTACTGGGTGCTGATGCCGGTCAAGGTCGTGGCCGTGCTGCTGATCTTCCTCGTGTTCCCGCTCGTGGTGGGCTACATGGAGCACAAGGTCATGGCCCACATGCAGGCGCGCCTCGGCCCCATGGAGGCGGGCCGCTTCCACGGTGTGCTGCAGCTGGTCGCCGACGGCGTCAAGTTCGTGCAGAAGGAGTCGGTGGTCCCGCGGGCGGCCGACAAGTGGGTGTTCACCCTCGCCCCGGCGGTCGCCCTGATCCCGGTCATCCTGGTGTTCGGGTTCATCCCCTACGGCCCCGAGCTGACCCCGATCCGCTCCGACGTGGGGCTGTTCGTCACCCTCGCCCTGTCCAGCGTGAGCGTGATCGGCGTGCTGATGGCCGCCTGGTCGAGCGCGAACAAGTACTCCCTGATCGGCGGGCTGCGCGCCGCGGCCCAGCTGATCGCGTACGAGCTGCCGCTGGTGCTGGCCGCGGCGGCGGTCGCCATGCAGGCAGGCTCCGCCGACCTGGCCGTGATCGTCGAGCAGCAGCGCTTCTGGGGCTGGGCCGGCTGGGCGCTGCTGCCGCTCACGGTCGGCTTCTTCGTCTACGGCACCGCCGCCCTCGCCGAACTGACCCGCCCGCCGTTCGACATGCCCGTGGCCGACTCCGAGGTGGTCTTCGGGTACCTCACCGAGTACACCGGCCTGCGCTTCGCCTTCTTCCTGCTCACCGAGTACGCGGGGATCGTCTCCCAGTCGGCGATCGCGGCCACCCTGTTCCTCGGCGGCTACAAGGGCGTGATCCTTCCCGACGGGCCCTGGTTCCTTGCCGTAAAGGTGCTCGCCCTGTCCTTCCTGGTCATCTGGGCCCGCTCCACCTACCCGAGGCTGCGCGAGGACCAGCTTCAGGTGATCGCCTGGGTCCGGCTGGTGCCGGTCTCGCTGCTGCTCATCTTCGTCGTCGGCCTACTCAAGGTGGTCTGATCCATGCCAGCGCTCAAGGGAGCCGGGCTGGTCAAGGGCCTGGGCGTCACCTTCCGGACGATGTCCCGGCGGGCGGCGACCCAGCAGTACCCGCACGTCCGGCCGAACCTGCCCGCCCGTAGCCGGGGCGTGATCGCCCTCCTCGAGGAGAACTGCACCGTCTGCATGCTCTGCTCGCGGGAGTGCCCGGACTGGTGCATCTACATCGACTCCCACAAGGAGACGGTGGCGCCCAAGGAGGGCGGCCGCGCCCGCACCCGCAACGTCCTGGACCGCTTCGCCATCGACTTCGCCCTGTGCATGTACTGCGGCATCTGCGTCGAGGTGTGCCCGTTCGACGCGCTGCTCTGGAGCCCGGAGTTCGAGTACGCGGAGTTCAACCACGAGGCCATGACCCACGAGATGGACCGGCTGCGGGAGTGGACCTACAGCGTGCCGCCGCCCGACCCGCTCGAGGAGGGCGCGGTCGAGCCGAAGGAGGTCGAGTCCGCCCGCAAGGCCGCCGACCAGCTCAGGGCCAAGGCCGCCACCGCGGCCGAGGCGCAGGCGAAGGCCGCCGCCGAGGCTCCCGCGGCGGCCGCCGCGGCACCCGCCGCACCCGCCGCCGCGGCACCGGAGGCGGAAGCAGAGGCGGAGGCCGCCCCCGCCGCCGCCCCCGCGCAGCAGGACGTCCACGTCGAGCCCGGCATCGACCAGGAGACCTTCGACCGGCTGGTGGCCGCCGGTGAGCCGGAGCGCACAGCGCGGGCCAAGGCGAAGGCGTCCTACATGCGCAAGGCCAAGGCGGCCGCCAGGGCCGCCCAGGCGGGCGACGGGGAGCAGGGGAAGTGACCGGCCAGGAGGTCGCCTTCCTGGCGCTCGCCGTCGTCGGCGGGTTCGCCGGCCTGCTCGTGGTCACCAGCCGCAACGTCGTCCACGCGGCGCTCTGGCTGGTGGTCGCGCTGTCCAGCATCGCCGGCGTCTTCCTGCTGCTGGCCGCCCCGTTCGTGGCCTTCGTGCAGGTGATCATCTACGTCGGCGCGATCGTGGTGCTGATCCTGTTCGGCATCATGCTGACCCGCGCCCCGGTCGGCCGCCGGGTGCTCGACAACACCCTGCGCGCCCGCGTCGGCGCCCTGGTCGTCGGCGCCGGCGTGTTCGTCATGCTGACCTGGTTCATGGCCGAGGCCTGGGGCGGCAAGCGCATCGCCAGCCAGGCGGCCACCACCACCAGCGCCCTCGGCCTGGCCATCTTCAGGAACTACGTCCTGCCGTTCGAGGCGGTCAGCGTGCTGCTGCTCGCCGCTCTCATCGGCGCCATCGTGCTCGCCCGCCGCGACTAGGGAACCTGCGAGGAGGAGACCCCCCCGATGCCGCTGCTCTACCCCCTGGTGTTCGCCGCGTTCCTGTTCAGCGCGGGGGTGTACGGCGTGCTCGCCCGGCGCAACGCCGTCATGGTGCTGATGAGCGTCGAGCTGATGCTCAACGCGGTCAACGTCAACCTGGTCGCGTTCAACGCGTACCTGAAGGACCAACTGCTCTCCGGACAGGTCTTCGCCCTGTTCGTGGTGGCGGTGGCCGCCGCCGAGGTGGGCATCGGCCTGGCCATCGTCCTGCTGATCTTCCGCAACCGGGAGACCGTCAACATCGACGAGGTCGACCTGCTGCGCTGGTGACGCGCCACCCCCGGCGCCCGAACGAGGAGCACGATGGAGAGACTGGCCTGGCTCGTCCCCGCCCTCACGCTCGCCGCGTGGGCGCTGATCCTGCTGCTCGGCAAGCGCCTGCCGGGCAAGGGCGCGCCGTTCGGCATCCTCGCCGTCGGCGCCGGATGGGTGATCAGCCTCGGCATCCTCGCCCGTGTGATCGGCGGGGGAGAGGTCTACCACCTGCGCGGCGAGTGGGCGCCGTTCGCCTCGGGCTTCAGCATCCCCATCGGCATCACCGTCGACGGGCTCGCCGCCGTCCTGCTGGTGGTGGTCACCACCATCTCCCTGCTGGTGCAGGTCTACTCCGTCGGCTACATGCGCGGGGACAAGCGCTACGTGCTGTTCTTCGCCAACCTGTCGCTGTTCACCAGCGGCATGCTGATCGTGGTGCTAGCCGACAACCTGCTGTTCCTGCTGGTCGGCTGGGAGATCATGGGGATCTGCTCCTACTTCCTGATCGGCCACTGGTGGGAGGACCAGGCCAACGCCCGCGCCGCGATCAAGGCGTTCCTGGTCACCCGCGTCGGCGACATCGGCTTCCTGCTCGGCATCTTCGTGTTCTTCTGGGCGGCCAAGAGCTTCGAGATCGAGCGCATCGTCGCCGGCGTCGAGTCCGGTGCCATCAGCGGGCGCACCGTCACCCTCGGCGCGGTGCTGCTGTTCTGCGGCGCCATCGGCAAGTCGGGCCAGTTCCCGCTGCACGTCTGGCTGCCGGACGCGATGGCCGGCCCGACACCGGTCTCCGCCCTGATCCACGCGGCCACCATGGTCGCCGCCGGGGTCTTCCTGGTCGCCCGCATGTTCCCGGTGTTCGAGGCGTCCGGGGCGGCGATGAACGAGATCGCCGTGATCGCCTCCATCACCATGCTGATCGCCGCCCTGCTCGCCCTCGTCCAGGACGACATCAAGCGGGTGCTGGCCTACTCGACCGTGAGCCAGCTCGCCTACATGATGGCCGGCCTCGGCGTCGGCGGCTACGAGGCCGGCGTCTTCCACCTGTTCACCCACGCGTTCTTCAAGGCGCTGCTGTTCCTCGCCGCCGGCGTGATCATCCACGCGGTCCACTCCAACGACATGAGTGCCATGGGCGGGCTGCGCCGGGTGATGCCGTGGACCTTCGCGACCTTCACCATCGGTGCGCTCGCCCTCGCCGGCGTCTTCCCGCTCGCCGGCTTCTGGTCCAAGGACGAGATCCTCACCGAGGCCTGGAACCTCGGCTTCGGCACCCCCGCCGAGCACGTCGCCACCAGCCGGGGCATCGCCCAGATCGTGTTCGTGACCGGCATCGTGACGGCGTTCCTGACCGCCGTCTACGTCGCCAGGATGCTGTGGCTCACCTTCGGCGGGGCCTACCGCGGCGCCGGCGAGCCGCACGAGCGCGACGGCTTCATGCTGGTGCCGATCGTGCTGCTCGCCATCGGGGCCGCGTTCGCCGGGCTGGTCGGCTCGCCGCTGGTCGGGGAGAACAACTTCGGCGCCTGGATCGCCACGCCGCAGCTGCCTGCCCACGGCGCGGTGATCGTCAACTGGGGCGTGGCGATCGGCGCGACCGCCATGGCGGCGCTCGGCATCGGCCTCGGCTGGTCCTTGTACCGGGGCGGCCTGCCCGAGCGCGAGTACCTGACCCGGTTCCCGCTCCTCTACAAGACCCTGGAGCGCAAGTTCTTCCTGGACGACCTGTACGAGCAGGGCATCGTCCGGCTGGTCGTCGGCGCGCTCGCGCCCGCGACCTACTGGTTCGACCAGCGCGTGATCGACGGGGCGGTCAACGGCACCGCCATCGGCACCCGCCAACTCGCCCGCGGGCTGCGCCACCTGCAGACCGGCCAGGCCCAGTGGTACGCGGCCGCGCTGTTCATCGGCGTGGTCGGCCTGGCCGTGGTGGCGGTCCAGGTGGTCGGGCGATGAGCGGCAGGCGATGGGGGGTCCGGGGCTCAAGTAGCGAAGCGGTAGCCCCGGATGGACAAAGGAGGCTGGGGTAGGCGTGGACTGGTTCGACGACTGGGCCCTGACCCTCGCGGTGTTCCTGCCCCTGGCCGGGGCGGTGCTGCTGGCGGCCCTGCCCGCCGCCGCCGACCGCCTGGCCAGGCTCGCCGGCGTGCTGGTCACCTTCCTGGCGCTGCTGGCCGGGGTCGGCGTGCTGGCCCGCTTCGACTTCGACGCCGGGCGCACCATGCAGTTCGAGGTGAACCTGACCTGGATCAAGACCATCGGGACGCGCTACCACCTCGGCGTCGACGGCATCGCCCTGCCGCTGCTGGAGCTGTCGCTGCTGCTGTGCTTCCTGTGCGCCGTCTACAGCCTGAGGTTCGTGCCGGAGGCGGGCAGCGCCAAGTCGTTCCTCGCCCTCATGCTGGTGCTCGAGGCGGGCATGAACGGCACCTTCGTCGCCCTGGACCTGATCCTGTTCTTCGTCTTCTGGGAGCTCGTGCTCATCCCGATGTTCTTCCTGGTCGCCGTCTGGGGCGGCCCGCAGCGCCGCTACGCGGCCATCAAGTTCCTGCTCTACACCCTGATCGGCTCGGTGGTGATGCTGCTCGGCTTCCTGGCCCTGTGGTACCGCAGCGCCCCCGACGCGGCCGCCCGCACCTTCGACCTCCTCGCCCTGCAACAGCTCGGCCCGGCGCGCTTCGGCGGCACCTTCGGGCTGCTCGTGTTCGCCGCCGTCGGCCTCGGCTTCGCCGTCAAGGTGCCGATGTGGCCGCTGCACACCTGGCTGCCCGACGCCCACACCGAGGCGCCGACGGTCGGCTCGGTGCTGCTCGCCGGCGTACTGCTGAAGATGGGGACCTACGGGTTCGTGCGCATCGCCCTGCCCGTCATGCCCGAGGCGGCGCGCTGGTGGGCGCCGACCCTCGGCGTGCTCGGCGGCATCGCGATCATCTACGGCTCGCTGTGCTGCCTCGCCCAGACGGACCTCAAGCGGCTGATCGCGTTCTCCTCGGTCGGGCACATGGGCTTCGTCATGCTCGGCATCGCCACCCTCACCCCGACCGGCATCAACGCCGCCGTCTTCGGCATGGTCGCCCACGGGGTCATCACCGGCATGCTGTTCTTCTGCGCCGGCTCGGTGCACGAGCGCTACCACACCAGGGACATCGCCGAGATCGGCGGCGGCATGGCCACCACCCTGCCGCGCCTGGCCGGCATCCTCACCCTGGCCAGCATCGCCTCGCTGGGGCTGCCCGGCCTGGCGGGCTTCTGGGGCGAGGTGCTCGCGCTGCTGGCCGCGTGGAACCCGGCGCCCGGCCTGTCGCTACCGCTGTTCCGCGCCCTCTCGGTCACCGGCGCCATCGGCACGCTGCTCACCGCCGGGTACTTCCTGTGGATGCTGCGGCGGGTCACCCTCGGCGTCGCGCCCGAGCGCTGGAGCAGCCGGCAGCTCGGTGACGTCGTCGCGGTCGAGCACGCCGCCTGGACGCCGCTGGTGCTGCTGATCGTCGCGCTCGGGTTCGTCCCCAGGATGGTCCTTGGCGTCACCAACCCGGCCGTGACCGGCTGGTTCGAGAACCTGTTCAGGTAGAGCACGACCCCGACGAAGAGGAGAGGTCCGCGGTGCGCATCGACTTCCACGCCATCCTGCCCGAGCTGGTCCTCGCCGGCACGGCGGTCCTGGTGCTGGTCGTGGACCTGTTCCTGGAGCGGGCCAAGGTGGTGGCCAACTACCTCGCCCTGGCCGGCACCGTCGGCGCCGGCGTCGCCCTCGCCACCCTCGCGCCCGGCGGGGAGCGCTCGACCTTCGGCGGCTCGTTCGTGGTCGACGACTACGCCCTGCTGTTCAAGGCGTTGTTCCTCGGCTCGCTCGTGCTGGTGCTGCTGATGAGCAACCGCTACATCGACGCCGGCACCTACTACCAGGGCGAGTTCTACTTCCTGGTGCTCTCCAGCTTCACCGGCATGCTGCTGATGCCGTCCTCCCGCGACCTGCTGATGCTGTTCCTGTCGCTGGAGATCGTCTCGGCCACCGGCTTCATCCTCGCCGGCTTCCGCAAGGGCGACGCCCGCTCCAACGAGGGGGCGCTCAAGTTCCTGCTGATCGGCGTGCTCTCCACCGCCGTGATGCTGTTCGGCATGAGCCTCGTCTACGGCTTCACCGGGTCGCTCAAGCTCACCGAGATCGCCGCCCGGCTCGGCCAGGTCGGCGGCGAGCCGGCCGCCGTGATGGCCGTCTTCCTGGTGGTCACCGGGTTCGCCTTCAAGGTCTCGGCGGCGCCGTTCCACTTCTGGGCGCCGGACACCTACGAGGGCTCGCCGGTGCCGGTCGCCGCCTACCTCTCGGTCGCCTCCAAGGCCGCCGGCTTCGCCGGCCTGCTGCAGCTCACCTTCGTCGCCTTCCCCGGCTACGCGCGCTACTGGGCGCCGGCGTTCGCCGTCCTGGCCGCCCTCACCATGCTGATCGGCAACGTGGTCGCCCTGGCCCAGACGAACATGGTGCGCCTGCTCGCCTACTCCTCGGTCGCCCAGGCCGGCTACATGCTGGTGCCGTTCGCCGTCGGCGGCGCCGCCGCCGCCGACCGCAGCCGCGCCTTCCAGGCGGTGCTCGTCTACCTGCTCTACTACGGCGTCACCAACCTGGGCGCGTTCGCCGTGGTCACGCTCGTCAGCCAGCGGCAGCCGGCCAACCTGCTGTCCGACTACGACGGCCTCGGGCGCCGCTCCGCCGGCCTCGGCATCGCCATGACCCTGTTCCTGCTGTCGCTGGCCGGCTGGCCGCCGTTCGCCGGCTGGTACGCCAAGTTCGTGGTCTTCCAGGCGGCCCTGGCCGCCGGCCAGACCTCGACCACCGTCCTGGCGGTGTTCATGGCGGTGATGACCGTGGTCGCGTTCTTCTACTACCTGTCGATCTGCGGCCGCATCTGGTTCGCCCAGCCCGCCGAGGAGGCCGCCGCCCCGGCGACCTCCCCCCTCGCCGGCCTGGCGATCGGCCTGTCCACCGCCGCCGTGATCGTCCTTGGCATCCTCCCGGGCCTGCTGGTCCAGTACGCCCCCACCGCCTCCCTGGTCGCCAGCCGCGGGTAGGAAGCCTTACACCTATTCTGGTATCTTTCCACCATGGCGCTGAACATCAAGGACCCACAGACGGAGGCCCTGGCGGCCGAAGTTGCGGCGCTGGCGAACGAGACCAAGACGCAGGCAGTTCGCGGTGCTCTGCAGGAGCGCAAGGAACGGCTTCAGGCTCGGCAGCGTCGGGTCCACCGGGCGGAGCGCATCGACCGCTTCCTGAAGGACGAGGCGTGGCCGCAGATCCCCGACACCGTCCTCGGCAGGCCGATCTCGAAGGCCGAGCGTGAGGCGATCCTTGGCTACGGTCCGGAGGGCGTGTGATCGTCGACAGCTCGGCAATCATCGCGGTCCTGCTCAAGGAACCAGGGTACGAGGAACTTCGGGACCGCCTGGCAGCTTCCGAGCAGGTCGGCATCGGGGCACCGACCGTGGTGGAGAGCTCCTTGGTGTTGTGCTCCCGGCTCGGGCACGTCGGCAAGTCCCTGCTCGCGCGGTTCCTGCAGGAGGCCGAGGTCGAGGTGATGGAGTTCACGGCGGCGCACTGGACGGTCGCGGCCGACGCCTTCATCGCGTACGGCAAGGGTCGGCACCGGGCAGGTCTGAACTTCGGCGACTGCATGACCTACGCCGTGGCCAGCCTTGCGGGCGAGCCACTGCTCTGCCTCGGCGACGACTTCCCCGCCACGGATCTCGAGCTCGCGTAACCAACCAGGCGCCTCAGCCCTCCCGGGTTGCCTGGTGGATGGTGGTGAAGTGCTCCGAGCCGCGGCGGCGGCCGGCGGCGGTCCACTCCGAGCGGATGTACTCGCAGTCGACGCCCTTGGCCTCGGCGGCCAGGAAGGCGCAGATCGACATCAGCTTGGTCCCGCCGGTGATGTCGACCACCACGTCGGCCGGCTCCAGGCCGCGGTCGAGCATCCAGTCGATCAGCCCCATCACCGTGCGGGTGCCGTCGCGCAGGTCGAGCTGGTCCCACGACTTGGAGTTGCTGGCGACCGGCGCCACCCCGAGCTCGGGGCAGCGCTCGCTGAGGAGCTTCTCGGCGACGCGGCGCTCGTCGGTCTCGGGGGTGCCGAAGAAGCCGAGGTAGGTGGGGCGCATGTGGCGGATGGCGTGGACGGCCGCGCTGTCGGCCGTGTCGGAGTTCTGGCTCAGGAGTAGGACCACGCCCGGCCGGGCCCGCTCCGGCGCGCCCGCCACCTCGTCGATGTCCACACGGCGGCGGCGCCGCCGCGCGATGTCGCGCACGCCCACGATCGCGGCCGCCGCCACCGCCACCGCCACGGCGAGGCCGACCAGCCCGGTGACGTTGCCGGCCAGCAGGGTCGCGGCGCTGATCAGCAGCTGCAGCACGATCAGCTCGTAGACCCGGTTCCCCGCCAGGTGGCGGACCGCCCGCGAAGCCCGGCGCGCGGGAGGCCGGTGGGTCGTGTTCATCCGCGGCTGGCGGTCCAGGCGGCGCGGAGCTTCACGCGCGCGCCGGTCCGCAGGACCGCGCCGGCGTAGAGCCGCGCCGAGAGCGGCACCAGCAGCGCGATCGCCGCCAGCGTGATCAGCACCGACACGACGATCTCCCAGGCCGCCGCGTCGCCGCCCGCCACCCGCACCGGCATGGTGAGCGGCGCCACCGGGGGCAGGAACGAGGTCACCTTCGCGATCGGCCCGTTGGGGTCGCCGATGGCCGAGATGGCGCCGAGGAACGAGGCCACCAGCACGAGGTTCAGCGGCGTGGCCGTGTTCTGCAGCTCCTCCTGGCGCGACACCACCGCCCCGGCGACCGCGAACAGCACGCTGTAGAACGAGTAGCCGAGCAGGAACCAGGCCAGCACCAGCCCGAGGGTGGCGAACGCCCCCGGCGGCAGGTCGACGGCGTCGATCGAGACCGCCACCGTCAGCCCGATCCCGCCGACGAGCAGGAGCTGCAGCAGCCCGACCAGCCCGACGCCGACGATCTTGCCGGCCAGGAGCTGCAGCGGCCGGATCGCGGCGAGCAGCACCTCGATCACCCTGGTGGACTTCTCCTCCACCACCCCGGAGGCGACCATGATGCCGTAGCCGATGAGCTGCCCGTAGAGCAGGAACACGGCCGGCAGCGCGATCGCCCGGTTGGCCTTGCGCTGCGGGTCGCTCGCCTCCCGGGTGCGCAGCGGCAGCGGCGGCGGCGCGAGGGCGGACTGGATCTGCTGGTCGCTGAGGTTCGCCTCGGCCAGCGCTGCCTGCGCCCTGGCCGTCCGCGAGGCCGCCTGCACCAGGGCGACGAGCTGGTCGTCGGGGTCGGACTCGGCCAGGAGCTGGTTGCCGTCGATGATCGCCAGGTCGAGGTCGCCGTCGTGCAGGCCGGTCTCGGCGGCGGCAAGGTCGGCCGGGTGCCGCACGCGGACCTTCGCCCCGACCAGCGGCGCCTGCTGCCCGAGCGGCCCCGCCAGCGCGGCCGAGCCGCCGCCGACCAGCCCGATGTCCCAGGTCGGCGTGCGGTTGGAGAAGAACACCTTCGGCACCACGATGAAGGCACACAGGATCAGCAGGGTCACCCCGGTGGAGATGAGGAACGAGCGGTCGCGCGTCCGCTCCACCAGCTCCCGCCGCGCCACCAGCCGGACGCCGTCCAAGGTCGTCATGCCTGCACCGCCTGCCGGAAGAGGTCTGCCAGGGTCGGCTCGGCCGAGCTGAAGTGGGTGACCCTGCCCGCCGCCCGGGCCGCGTCCAGGACGGCCTGCTCGTCGGTGCCGGCGTCCAGCTCGAGCAGGACGCGGCCGTTGCCGGCCGGCTCGTCGACCACCCGTGCCCCGGGCACCGCGGTCGCCCAGTCTGCGGCGGCCCCCGCCACGCCCACCTGGAAGTGCCGGCGCCGGCCGGCCCGACGCAGCTCGGCCACGACGCCGGAGGCGACCAGCCGTCCCTTGTTGATGATCGCCACCGCCTCGCAGAGCCGCTCGACCAGCTCGAGCTGGTGGCTGGAGAAGATCACCGGGGTGCCGGCCGCCGTCTTGGCCTGCAGCACGCCGGCGAGCACGTCGACCCCGACCGGGTCGAGCCCGGAGAACGGCTCGTCGAGCACCAGCAGCTCCGGGTCGTGCACCAGGGCGGCGGCGAGCTGCACGCGCTGCTGGTTGCCGAGCGAGAGCGCCTCCACCCGGTCGCCGGCGCGCTCGGCCAGCCCCAGCCGCTCGATCCAGTGCCCGGCCGAGCGCCTGGCCGCCGGCGGGTCCAGGCCGTGGAGCTGTGCCAGGTATTCGAGCTGGGCGCGCACCCGCATCTTCGGGTAGAGCCCGCGCTCCTCCGGCATGTACCCGATCCGCTTGCGGGTCTGCTCGTCGATCGGGCGGCCGCGCCAGAAGACCTCCCCGGCGTCGGGCTCCAGGACGCCAAGGACGATGCGCATGGCGGTGGTCTTGCCGGCGCCGTTGGGGCCGACGAAGCCGAACATCTGCCCCTCGGCGACGGAGAACGACAGGTCATCGAGCGCGACCAGGTCGCCATAGCGGCGGGTCAGACCCTTCAGCTGCAGCACGTCGTCCTACTCACCCGTTCTCACACCGAATGTCAGGTTGAGCTGCACCTTAGCAGCGCGGCCGGTTGGCGGCGTCCGGCCGAGGGAGGAACCTCGTCTCCTCCTCGGGTCGCACCTGTCGTCTGAGAGGGGGGCATGCCTCGTGACGTTCTCGACCATGCCGGCAGCGTTGCTGGTGACGACAAGAGCCAATATTTGGAAACCGGACTGAGCCAATCGACCTTCCTCACTACTTGTATAGGCATCCCATGAAGCATTGCGGCCGGGGTCAGTGGTTGAGCCATGCCACGACGAGCTGCCCGAGCAGCATCACCAGCCAGATCACCGCCGCGAACCTGGGAGCGAACATCGCCAGCGGCACCACCCCGCCGAACACCAGCAGCATGCTGCCGATCGCCCTGGCAAAGCCCTGACGGACGTGGTCGGGGACTGGCTCCCTGAGCAGGTGCCGCCGGTCGGGGTGGGTCACATCCCTCCACAGCAGCCACTGCAGCAGCATGGCCACGACGAACACCAGCGCGTACACCGCCACCGCCAGCGGCCGGTTGTGATAGTGGCTGAGCAGCCGCACGGGGAACGGCATGATCGCGATCAGGCCAAGAAAGGCGAGGTTGCGGATCAGGACGGGGTAGTCGATGCGGGCGACGACGCTGAAGATGCGGTGGTGGATGAGCCACAACTGACCGAGGATGAGGTAGCTCAGCGCGTAGGCCCCAAGGGAGGGCAGCAGGTCACGCAGGCCCCTGGTGAACGCCGACCCATGCAGCCCTGGCCGCACCTCCAGCTCCAGGGTCAGCAGCGTAATGGCGATGGCGAAGATCGCATCGGAGAACAGGAGCACGCGATCGGCGTCGACCGGGCCACCCCATACCACGCGCTGCTGTTGGCGCTGCTCCTGCTGCCGCACCCACCACCTGGACGGTCGCTTGCGGCGCCTGCCTCGCCCTTGGAGTCGGTCGCTCATGGTGGTAGGAGAGCGCCTGGCCTCCCCCGGCCGGGTCGCTGTACGAGCCTGCCACGACGCCTGCCAGGTCCCGGCGGCGAGGGTGGCCTGCTCTCGCCCAGGACGGTCAGTCCGGCTGGCGGCTGGATGCCACGCTGTTGAATGCGTCCCTGGGAGGCTTGGTCGCTCCCCCCAGCTCCACCTGGCTCGCCGTCAGCGTACGGCTCAGCCCCAAGCCGGTGACTGAGGTTGGTTCGGCTGGTTCGTTGCTGCTCGTGTTGCTGTGCTGTCATGGCGGTTCTCCTGTCGAGAGGGTGCGGCTTGCGAGCGCGTGCCGGACGGTCGGGTGCCGACTGCCGACCGCCGGCAACCCGTCCCTGTCAGGCGGTGGGGATCCCGAGGTCGGTGCGGTCGGCGTCGGTGAGGTCGGTGAGCAGGCCGATGACGGCGGTCGCCAGCGACTGCTGCGCGCGGTGGGGGATCGTGCGGCCGCTCTCGAACGCCCGCTGGACGGTCCGGGCGAGCAGGTCCGCCCGCCCCTCCAGGCCGGCCACGGCATGCCCGGCGCTCGGCGGCGCCGCGGCGGCCGCCTCCGCCTGCAGGAACCCTTCGAACGTGGCCTGGAAGGCGTAGGCGATCGCCTCGACGTCCAGGTCGTCGCGCAGCAGGCCGTGGTCGGCGAGCAGCCCGAAGTAGGCGCGGGGCATCAGGCGGTGCCGGTCGTCGCGGGCGCTGCCGGGCTTGGCGAGCCTGCCCAGCAGGTCGGCGTCGCCCAGGACGAACCCTACCAGCAGCGGCCGGTGCATGATCGCCAGGAAATACGCACGGGCGAATTGGTGCAGCAGGCCCACCTGCGGGTCCTGTCGCAGCGCCCGCAGCAGCTCGCCGATCGCCTGCAGCACCTCTCGTTCGAAGACCGCCGTGAACAGCTCCTCGCGCGTCTTCCAGTGCAGGTAGATGGTGCCCTTGCCGACGTCGGCGCCGGCGGCCACGTCCTCGACGGTCACCCGCCGGTAGCCGTGCCGCAGCAGCAGCGCCGCCGCCACGTCCTCGAGGTTCCCCCAACTCACATGGGCACGTGGGCAAGACGGCGTCGCAGCCATCCGGTGGCGGCGGCCAGCGGCCACAGCCGGGTGGCCAGGTTCCTTGCCAGGATCCCCGGCCGCGTCGCCGGGATGAGCAGCGAGGCGCCCCGCGCAATGTTCCGCTGCTTGGGGTCCACCAGGACCCGGTGGCTGGCATCGTAGCGGCGGAAGGCCGACTGGTGGTCGGCGGGGCAGGCCGCCAGCTGCTCGGCGAGGGTGAACGCTCCCGCCATGGCCAGGCTGGAGCCGTCCCCGAACAGCGACACGCAGGAGGCGGCGTCACCAACCAGCGCAACCCGGCCGTGCCACCAGGGGCGGATACGTACTTGGCTGACGGAGTCGAAGTACAGGTCGTCGGTGGCCTGCACGCGCTTGAGCAACTCGGGCACCCGCCAGCCGCCGTCGGCGAACGCGGCGGTCAGCAGCCGCTTGTGCTGGGTGGTGTCGCGGTAGTCGAAGTCGGGCACCGCCGGGCTGCGGAAGGCGAAGAACGCCAGGGCCTGGCCGCGGGAGGGGTGGATGGCGGCCGCCCTGCCGGGGGTGTTGTACATGACCACCTCCCGCCCACCTTCGATCAGGCCATCCAGACCGTCCAGCCGCACGGTCGCCACGTAGATCCCCAGGTGCTGGATGAAGTCGGATTCCGGCCCGAACGCCAGCCGGCGCACCGCCGAGTGCAGCCCGTCGGCGCCGATCACCAGGTCGAACCGGCGCGGCTGGGCATGCTCGAAGGTGACGTCCACCCCGTGCTCGTCCTGGCTTAGGGCAACGATGGCGTCGCCGAACACAAACTCGGCGTCATCGCGGCCGGCCTGGTACAGGATCGCGGCGAGGTCGCCGCGCGGCAGCTCCACCTCGCGGCTGCCGGCGGCTTGTTGCAGGGCACGCTGGTTGACCCGGCCGACGCGCCTGCCGTTGGCGTTGACGAAGCTGGTGCCGGTCCGGTCGGTGCCGGCTTGGCGGATGGCAGGCATGACGCCCATCCGCTCGGCCACCTCCACCGCCGGTCCCCTGACGTCCACCGGGCTGCCGCTGGACCGCAGCGCCGCCGCGTGTTCGACCACGGTAGGGCGGAAGCCGTGCCGCGCCAGCCAGTACGCCAGCGTCGGCCCGGCGATGCCGGCTCCGGAGATCAGCACGGCCTGGTCGCTCATGACCTGCTCCTGACATCGACGCCGACCCACCTGATCAGGATATGACTAACTTTGATATTTCGTCAACTATCATCTATCACTGCGTCCTGCTACCGCTGCCTTCCACCTGTTCTCGCGGGATGCCGACATTTCGGGCTGCACCATACAAGCGGGGGCGGCAGCTGCCGTCCTGCCGCGGAAGGAGCCCTCCTCGGATGAGCGGCCGGAGTGAGCGGCCGGAGGCCCCTCACAGCCGCCCGCTCCCAGGCGTTGAACAGGTGACGACCTGACGAGAGAGGACGGCGCGATGCGAACGCACACGATGGTCGACTCCCCGGTTGGGACCCTGACCCTCGTCGCCACCGACGACACCCTGAGCGGCGTCTACGTGGAGGACCAGCTGCACCTTCCAGACCCCTCCACGCTCGGCGAGCGGGCCGGCTCCGGGTTCGAGCAGGCGGCCGAGCAGCTGGAGGAGTACTTCGCCGGGCAGCGCACGGACTTCACGCTGCGTACGCGGCTTGAGGGCAGCGGCTTCCAGCGCCGCATCTGGCAGGCGCTGACCGGCATCCCGTACGGGCAGACCTGGTCCTACACCCGGCTCGCCGAGGCGGTCGGCAGGCCCGACCGGCTCCGCGCCGTGGCCGCGACCAACGGAAGGAACCCGATCGCCGTGGTGGTCCCCTGCCACCGCGTGGTCGGCAGCGACGGCAGCCTCACCGGCTACGCCGGCGGGCTGGCCCGCAAGCGGTTCCTGCTCGACCTGGAGCGCGACGGCTCGCGGCAGGAGCGCCTCTTCTGAGGATGCGCGACTCCGCCGGCTAGCCAGAGGGCCGTTCGGCGTCCGCCTGGCCCGGGCGCACCAGCCCCGTCTCGTACGCCGCGATCACCGCCTGCACCCGGTCGCGCAGCTGGAGCTTGTCGAGGATGTGGCCCACGTGGGTCTTCACGGTGCTCTCGCCGAGGAACAGCGTCCCGGCGATCTCCGCGTTGGACATCCCCCTGGCGAGGAGCCGCAGGACCTCCACCTCCCGGTCGGTCAGGGCGGCCAGCCTGCCCGCGTCGAGAGCGGCCGGCCGTGCCATGGCGAACTGCTCGATCAGCCGCCGCGTGACCGTCGGGGCGAGCAGCGCCTCGCCCTCGGCCGTGACGCGGATCGCTCTGACCAGGTCCTCCGGGGGCACGTCCTTGAGCAGGAAGCCGCTGGCGCCCGCCGCGAGCGCGTCGAAGACGTACTCGTCGAGGTCGTAGGTGGTCAGGATCACGACGCGCGGCGGCATGTTCGAGCCGGGCCTGGTGAGCCGCCTGGTGGCCTCGATGCCGTCCATCGTCGGCATGCGGATGTCCATCAGGACCACGTGCGGGAGGGTGCGGCGCGACCGGTCGACGGCCTCGACGCCGTCGTCGGCCTCGGCCACCACCTCCATGTCCTCCTGGGCGTCGATGATCATGCGGAAGCCCGCTCGCACCAGCGCCTGGTCGTCGGCGACCAGTACCCGGATCGTCATGCAGGCGACCACTCGGCTGGCTGGCCGGGGCGGTCCGCCGGGGCCGTTCCGGCGCCGTCCAGGCCGTCGATCGGCAGCCTGGCCTCGACACGGAACCCTCCGCCCAGCGCCGGGCCGACGAGCAGCTCCCCGCCGACCAGCGCGACGCGTTCCCGCATCCCGATGAGCCCGTGGCCGGCTGGGCCGATGCCGAGCGCGCCCGGGCCGTCGTCGACCACGGTGATCCGGAGGCTTCGGGCTCCGTAGCGCACCAGCAGGTGCACGTGCGCCTTCGGCGCGTACTTGATGACGTTGGTGAGCGCTTCCTGGACGACCCGGTAGGCGCAGAGGTCGACGACGGCGACCAGCGGCCGGGCGACTCCCTCCACGCGCGACTCGACCCGGAGGCCGGCGTCGCTGGCCTGCGCCACCAGCTCGTCGAGCTGCCCGAAGGTTGGCCGTGGCCGCAGCGGCGCGGCTCCGTCGCCCTTGCGCAGGACGCCCAGCAGGGCTCGCAGCTCGCTCAGCGTGCCCCGGGCGGTGCGCTCGATCAGCCCGAGCGCGTCCACCGCGCGTTCGGGGCTCGACCGCAAGGTGGCGCGCGCCGCACCGGCCTGGACGGCGATGACGCTGACGTTGTGGGCCACCACGTCGTGGAGCTCCCGCGCGATCCGGTTGCGCTCCTCCGCGGTCGCCCGCCGGGCGTGCTCGTCCCGCTCCCGCTCCAGCCTGGCGGCGCGGTCCTCGAGCTCGGCGAGGTAGGCGCGGCGGGTCCTGGTGCGGTCGCCGAGCACCCAGGCGACCCCGTAGCCGAAGGCGACCCCGGCGAGGTGCCCGAGTCCCCTCGCGCTGCCGGTCGCGAGCACCAGGCCGAACGAGGCGGCCATTACGCCGCCGGCGAGGACGCCGGCCACGACCCTGACCAGGCGGTCGCCGTACAGCGCCGCGGCGTAGACGCCGAACAGCAGGCCGACGCCGTTGAGCTCGGCGCGGACGTAGAGCGTGGTGACCACGAAGGCGACGGTGAGCAGCGCGAGCACCGGTCCCGGTCGGCTGCGCCGCCACAGCAGCGGCACCGTGCCGAACGGCAGCGCCACCAGGCCGACCGCCACGCTCTGGCGACCGACGAGGGCGACGTGCACCAGCGCCGGCCCCGACAGCAGCAGCGCCGCGCCAAACACCATCCAGTCGACCTGCCTGGGCGTGAAGCGTCCAGCCAGCCAGAACCGCGCTCGCGGCGCCTGCTCCCCGTCCATGCCCCGACCATAGCCGGGGCACGGCGGTATCGCATCCACCGTGCTGGGGATCGGCGCCGCCCGGAGATCCACCCCGAGGTGGAGGCCGATGCGCCTCCGGGCCGATGGCGACGCCTGGCGGCGCGACTAGGTTCGGCCTCGACGGACCCAATCCGGCGAGAGGGGAGCGGTCATGGCGGTGATCGAGGTACGCGAGCTGACCAAGCGCTTCGGCCCGGTGCTCGCGGTCGACGGGCTGAGCTTCGAGGTGCGGAGCGGGACGGTGACCGGGTTCCTGGGGCCGAACGGGGCGGGCAAGACGACCACCCTGCGCATGCTGCTCGGCCTGGTGGCGCCGACCACGGGGACGGCGACCATCGACGGCCGGCCGTACCAGGACCTCGCCGACCCGCTCCACCACGTGGGCGCGGTGCTGGAGGCGTCGAGCTTCCATCCCGGCCGGACGGCACGCAACCACCTGCGGGTGCACGCGATGGCGGGCCGGATCGAGCGGTCCCGGGTCGACGAGGTGCTCGAGCTGGTCGGGCTCGGCGGCGACGCCGACCGGCGGGTGGGCGGCTTCTCGCTCGGCATGCGGCAGCGACTCGCCGTCGCCACCGCGCTGCTGGACGATCCCGAGGTCCTGGTCCTGGACGAGCCGGCCAACGGCCTGGACCCGGAGGGCGTGCGCTGGCTGCGGGGGCTGCTCCGCGACCGGGCCGAGGAGGGCCGCACCGTCCTGGTGTCCAGCCACATCCTCGCAGAGGTCGCCCAGACGGTCGACCAGGTCGTGATCGTCGACCGCGGGCACCTCGTCGTGGCGTCCCCGCTGGCGGAGCTCACCGCGGCGGCGAACCTCGAGGACGTCTTCTTCCAGCTCACCGCCGCCCCACAGGAGGCACCCCGATGACCTGGTCGATCCGGACCGAACTGCTCAAGCTGCGCACCATTCGGCTGCCACTGGGCTTGCTCGCCGCCGCCGCGGCGATGACCGCGCTGGTGACCGTGCTCGAGTCGTCCCGGGCCGGCGGGCCCGGGCACATGGCGATCCCTCCCCTCGACACCGAGGCGGGCCTCACCGCGGTGCTGACCAGCACCGGCTTCGCCCTGCTCATGGCCATGGTGTTCGGGGTCACGGTCGCGAGTGGCGAGTTCCGCCACGGGACCGCCACGGCCACCTACCTCGCCACCCCGGACCGGGTCCGCGTCCTGACCGCGAAGGCCGCCGCTGCCGCCGGCTTCGGGCTGCTCTTCGGCCTGGTGGCGGCCGCCGTCGCCAGCGGGGTGGGCCTGGGGTTCGTGGCCGCGAGGGGGTACGAGGTGACGGTCGCGGGCGGCACCGTCGTCCGCTACGCGGCCGGCGCGGTGCTCGCCTCCGGACTGCTGGCCGCCGCCGGGGTCGGCCTCGGGTCGCTGGTCCGGGGGCAGGTCGGCGCTATCGTCACGGTGTTCGCCTGGGGACTCCTGGTCGAGCAGATGGTGGGAGGGCAGTTCGACGGCGTCGCCCCGTACCTCCCGTACACCGCGGCGACGACCATGGCGGGGGCCACGCTCGGCGGCGGCGTGCACCCGCTTCCCTTCGCCGCCGCGACGGCCGTGGTGGCCGCCGCGGCGGCGCTGGTCGCGGTCGTGGCGGCGCGCACCACGGTCCGGAGCGACGTCACCTGAGGCCGTCAGGCGCTGGCCAGGGACGCGAGCAGGGTGGTCGCCGCGCGCGCCCCCACCTGGTTGCCCTTGCGGCGGTAGGCGTCCAGCGCCGCCTGGGCCGCCGTGGCCGACTCCGCCGCCTGGCCGGCGGCCTGCAGCGACGCCGCCAGGTCGAGGGACGCGTCGGCCTGGCGGTTCAGCTTGTCGCCGCCTTCGCCGCGCGCGACCGCCTCGCGGGCCAGCGCCAGCGCCTCGGCGGCCCGGCCGGTCCTTGCCAGCGCGACCGCCACGACGCCGCGCCAGGCGAGCTGCGTCTCGAGGTCACCGTCGGCGGCGGCCTCGCCGGCGCGGCGGGCCAGCGCCTCGGCCTCCTCGTCGCGTCCCTGGTCGAGCAGGACCCGGGCCAGCGCGGCTTCCAGCCCGGGCAGCGGCGCGCTCATCCGCAGGCGGGCGAGCGCGTTGCAGCCTTCCCGCAGGGCCGTCTCGGCCGCGGCGAGGTCGCCGGCGAGCCGTGCCACCATCCCGGCGGCGTCGGCCATGACCGCGGTCATGCGCTGGTCACCGAGGCCGTCGAGGACCGTGCCCGCGGCCGCGAACAGCGCCCGCGCCTCGTCGGACCGCTCCCGCATAGCGGCCGAGCGGGCCAGGACGATCAGCGCCGCGGCCTCCAGGCGGCGGGCGCCGGTGCTCCGCGACCAGGCGAGCGCCTCGGAGACCTCCCGCTCCACCAGGTCCAGCGGCGCCGGGCCCTGCGCCAGGACCTGGCAGCGGAGCAGCACGATGCGGGCCTCCCAGCGCTCGTTGCCCGCGCGCCTGGCGAGCTCGAGCGCCCGGTCGGCGGCCTCGAGCGCCGGGCCGGTGTGCCCGGTGGTCGACTCGACCTCGGCGATCAGCCGCCACGCGCGCGCCAGGCCGAGGTCGTCGCCGAGCCGCTCGAACACCCCGACGGCCCGCTCCGCCTCGCGCCGGCCGCGTTCCAGCACGCCGTCGAGGTCTGTGTACCACATCACCCCGCAGCCGCCGAGGGTGGCGCGCACCTGACCGACCTCGTCGCCGAGCGCGGTGGCGGTCCGGATGGCCTCGTCGTAGGCCTCGCGCGCCTCGGCGAACCTGGCCGACCAGCGCAGCGCGTTGGCGCGGTCGAACAGGGCGACCAGGCGCGCCGGCTCGGTGAGCGGCAGCAGCTCGACCGCGCGCCTGGCCAGCGCCCTCGTGGCCCGCAGGTCGCCAAGGTCGAGCGCGTGGTGGGCGGCGCTGGCGAGGCCGACGCCGGTACGGCGGGCCAGCGCGAGGTCGGCCGCCGCCGGGCTCAGCTCGCGCCGGTAGCGCAGCGCCTCCTCCAGGTGCAGGACCACGATCTCGGCGAACTGGGCCGAGCGCTGCTCGCCGACCACCTCCTCGAGCCAGCTGGCGTAGCGCTCGTGCAGCTCGGCGCGGGTCTCCTTGGGGATCGAGCGGTACACGGTGTCGCGCAGCAGCCCGTGGAAGAAGCGGTAGCGGCCGTCGTTCTCGACCGGGGCGAGCAGGGCGCTGGAGTCGGCCCGGATCAGCTCCTTGCGCCGCAGCACCGCCAACTGCTCCCCCACGGAGGGCCGCAGCTCGTCCGGGACCAGCGCCTGCACGGCGCTGCGGAAGAAGCGCTGCCCGACCACGGCGGCGCGTTCGAGCACCGCGCGCTCGTCCGGCTCGAGCCGGTCCAGGCGCGCGGCGAGCAGGGCCTCGACCGGTGGCGGCACCCGTGGCCGCCGGCCGGCGCCGGCGTCGCGGCCGGCCTCGGCCTCGTCCAGCAGCGCGGCCACCAGCTCGACCAGGAACAGCGGGTTGCCCTCGGCCATGTGCACGGCCCTGGCGCGTTCCCGCGCCGGCAGCTCGACCTGGCCGAGCAGGTGGCCGAGGAGGCGCTCGGCCTCCTCGCCGCTCAGCGGCGAGAGCTGCATGGTCAGGGCGTTGCGGCGTCCCCCGGCCCAGCTCGGCCGCCGGTCGAGCAGCTCGGGCCTGGCCAGGCACAGCAGCAGGATGGGGGCGTCGCGCGACCAGTCGACCAGGTGGTCGAGGACGTCCAGCATGGTCGGCTCGGCCCAGTGCAGGTCGTAGACCACCATGATCAGCGGCCGGCGCCGGGCGACCACCTGGAACACGCGGCGCACCGCCAAGTAGGTGTCCTCCGGCGAGCCCGTGCCCTCGGTCGCGGCGAGCACCTGGGCCACCCGGCGGACGATGCGCTCGGCGTGGTTCTCGTCGGCGACCAGCGCGGCGAGGCGCTCGACGACCACGTCGGGCTCGGTGGTGGTGGCGATGCCGGCTGCCTCGGAGATCATCCGGGTGATCGGGTAGTAGGTGATCACCCCGGCGCCGTAGGACAGGCAGCGGCCGCGCAGCACGGTGGCGCGGTCGCCCACCGCGGCGGCCAGCTCGTCGGCCAGGCGGGTCTTGCCGACCCCGGCCGCGCCGAGCACGGTGACCAGGTGGCAGGAGCGCTCGCGCACGGCGCGGGCGAAGGCCAGGTGCAGCAGGGCGAGCTCCTGGCTCCGCCCGACCAGCGGCACCTCCGGGCGGCGCCGGCCTGGTGCGCCGGGGACCACCCCGAGCAGCCGGAAGGCGGGGACCAGGTTGCTCTTGCCCTTGAGGACCAGCGGCGCGACGCCCCTCCACCTCGACCGCGTCGCGGACCAGGCGCAGGGTGGCCTCGCCGAGCAGGATCTCGCCCGGCTGGGCGGCCTGCTCCAGCCGGGCGGCCACGTTGACGGTGTCGCCGGCGGTGTAGGGCTGGCCGAGCCCGGCGCCGCCGTCCACCACCTCGCCGGTGTTGACGCCGGTGCGCGCGTGCAGGCGCACGCCGAAGTCGCGGTCCAGCTCGGTCTCCAGGTCGCGCAGGGCGTCGCGCAGCTCGACCGTGGCGCGCACCGCCCGCATGGCGTCGTCCTCGTTGGCGACCGGGATGCCGAACACGGTCATGCAGCCGTCGCCCTCCAGCGGGCCGACGGTGCCGCCGTGGCCCCGCAGTACCCGCTGGGCAGTCTCGTAGAAGCGGCTCATCACGCGGTGGAAGACCTCGGGGTCGAGCCGCTCGCCGACCTCCGTCGACCCGGCCAGGTCGCAGAAGACCACGGTGGCGGTCTTGCGGGTCTCCCGTGCGACCCGCAGCGGGCGGCCGCAGGCGGGGCAGAAGTTCGCGTCCTCGCCGGTGCGGCGGCCGCAGTAGGGGCACTCCCGCGCCAGGGTGCTCACAGCAGCCCTGACCTCCTCTGCGCGCGCCGGCCGACCAGGCCCTGTCGGGTCGAGACCAGGCGATGCTCGGGCAGGAGCGCCGTCCCGGTCAAGCCGGCCACGACGGGCGAGGCGCGGCCGGCGGCCGCGACCAGCCTGGCGCGGCCGGCCGCGGGACCGCATGGCGATTCCGACGCGAATCGGTAACGGGAGCGCAAAGGGTTGAACGGGGTCGGCGCCGGGGGCGAACGCCCGGTTGACGCGCGGAACGAGCCGGCCGGTCCAGAGCCGGCGCCGCGAGTCGCCGTCGCCGTCGCAGGGGTGGCGGACGGCTCGGGACCAGGGCGGTCCGGGCCAACCGGCAAGGGGAGGAGACATGCGCAACGCACTGCAACGGGCACTGGTGGGCCTGCTGGCCGCCGGCGTCCTGGCGGTTCCTGCGGTCGCTCAGGGCCAGGTGCCCGAGCAGAGGTCCGCGTCGCCCCAGGCGTCGCCGGCGACCTACCGCTACCCGGTGGTCGACCGCGACCGGCGGATGGGACGGGACCTCGACGTCGTCGGCCTGACGGCGGACCGGCGGCTGGTCCGGTTCGACGCCGCGAACCCCAGGCGCACCCGTGACATCGGCTGGGTCCGTGGCCTGGTCGGCGACCAGATGCTGGTCGGCATCGACCACCGCGTCCAGGACGGCAAGCTCTACGGAGTCGGCAACGCCGGCGGGATCTACACGATCAGCAGCCGCAGCGCGGTCGCCACCAAGGTGTCGCAGCTCACCGTCGCGCTCAGCGGCACCAGCTTCGGCGTCGACTTCAACCCGGCGGCCAACCGCCTGCGGGTGATCAGCGACACCGGCCAGAACCTGCGGCACAACATCGACGACCCGATGGGCCTGCCCGCCGCCGGCACCACCGCGGTCGACGGCACCCTGACCTACCCGCCCGCGACCGCCGCGGCCACGGGCGTCAGCGGCGCCGCCCACACCAACAGCGACCTCGACGCCAGCACCGCGACCACCCTGCTCGACGTCGACACGAACCTCGACCAGGTCGCGATCCAGTCGCCGGCCAACGCCGGCAGCCTGGCCCCGACCGGCAAGCTGCTGGTGGACGTCGGCCCCGGCGCCGGCTTCGACATCTACAGCAGGCTCCGCGACGGCCGCGTCCAGGGCAACACCGGCTACGCGACCCTGCAGCTCGGTGGCCGCGCCGCCTTCTTCCAGATCAGCCTGCTCACCGGCCAGGCCAACCCGGTCGGCTTCTTCCCGGTGCGCAACCAGGTGACCGATATCGCCATCCCGCTCGACCAGCGCTGACGCCAGCGCCAGCCAGGAGGGGAGCCGGCCCGCACGGACCGGCTCCCCGATCGCCGTGCAGAGGCAACGGATTGACGAACTTCGATGAGGCCGCTACCCTCCTCATCGAAGTTCTTCGATCTCGTGGATTCGATCTCGTGGAAGAGAGTGATCTCGTGAGCGCCACCACCACGCCGGCGGCGCCGGGCGCGACCACGCCGGCGGCGTGCTGCGTCCCGCTGGCCGCCCCGACCCTCGCACCCGAGGAGGCCGAGGCGACCGCCGCGCTGTTCAAGGCGCTCGGCGACCCCCACCGGGTCCGCATCGTCAACCAGCTCGCCAACAGCCCCGAGGCGGTCTGCGCCTGCGACTTCAACGACACCCTGGGACTGGCCCAGCCGACCGTCAGCCACCACCTCTCCAAGCTCGTCAAGGCCGGGCTGCTCGACCGCGAGCAGCGTGGCGTGTGGGCCTACTACTCGCTCAACCGCGCCGCCATGCTGCGGCTGGCGGCCGTGGTCGACCTCCAGGGAGGCGGCGAATGACCAGCACCCACCTGCCGCTCTCCTCCTCGTCCGGCAGCCGCTGACCGGGGTTCCTCTCGGACCAACCCGGCGGGTCGAGGCACGGCCGGGCATCGCCGGGGTCCGCTGGTACGAGATCCGCCGGCCGGGCGACCAGCCGGTCATCTGGCAGCAGGCCACCTACGCGCCGAACGACGGCGTGCACCGCTGGATGGGCAGCATCGCCCAGGACAACAAGGGCAACGCGGCTTCTGGACGTGGCGGACGGCTCGCTCGCCGGGCTGCCATCGACCTGACCGCCCTGTCCGCGGGGGGCCTGTTCCTACGGCGGCGGCCCGGCCAGTGGCCGGGCCGCCGTTTCGCTGCCGCCGCCCTGCTTACGCCTTCTTGACCAGCACCGCGTACCCTTGAGGCAGGATTCCCAAGGGGTGCGGCTCGCCGCCGCCTGGAGGAGGAAGAGGTCGACCGACATGAGCGGGCGCAACTATTTCAAGACCACGCTGCTGCTGGCCGCACTGAGCGGCCTGCTGCTGCTCGTCGGCCAGGCGCTCGGTGGGGGGCGCTGGCTCACGATCATGCTGCTCGTGGCGATCGCCATCAACGGCCTGTCCTACTTCTTCTCGGACAAGATCGCCCTGCGGGCCTCCGGTGCCAAGCCGGTGACCGAGGCGCAGTTCCCCGAGCTGTACTCCATCGTCAACGGCCTCGCGGTCAAGGCGAACATCCCCACCCCGCGGCTGTACGTCTCGCCGAGCCCGCAACCCAACGCGTTCGCCACCGGGCGCAACCCGCGGCACGCGGCCGTGGCGGTCACCCAGGGCATCCTGCCCCTGCTCGACCGGCGCGAGCTGGAGGGCGTGCTCGCCCACGAGCTGTCGCACGTGCGCAACCGCGACATCCTGATCTCGTCGGTCGCGGCCACCATCGGCGCGGTGATCACCTGGCTCGCGCACCTCGCCTGGTTCCTGCCCATCGGCGGTGACGACGACGACGGCAACCCGCTCGCCGCGCTCCTGATGCTGCTGCTGGCGCCGATCGCGGCCTTGCTCATCCAGCTCGCCGTGACCCGCAGCCGGGAGTTCGGGGCCGACGCCAGTGGCGCCAAGATCACCGCCGACCCGCTCGCCCTGGCCAGCGCGCTGCGCAAGATCGAGGCGTACTCGCGCGGCACCCCGCCGGCGACCACCAACCCGTCCACCGCCCACCTGTTCATCTCCAACCCGTTCAAGGGTGGCGGCGGCGGCGCCATGGCCAACCTGTTCTCCACCCACCCGGCCACCGCCGAGCGGGTCGCGCGGCTGGAGGCCATGGCCTACGGCCCTCGCCGCTACGCCTGACCTCAGCTCAGACGACCGGGAGAAACTCCTCGACTTCGGCTGATGGCGGGTCCATAGGGGGCCCGAAGGGGAATCGCCCGCCCGCCGGGGCGGTTCCCCCAGCCGAGGAAGCACTACCGCTCTGCCCGCTGCGCGGGCGGGGCCGGCAGCGAGGAGACGACGTGGCGCGGACAGCCCGGCGGGTGACCATGACCGAAGCGCCGCCGAGCCGGCGGGCGCAGTTCGACTATGGCCGGACCCAGGAGTACGGCCCGGCTCAGCCCGACTACGGCCGGACGCAGCCTGACTACGGCCGCGGCCAGCCCGACTACGCCCAGACGCAGGCCGAGGCGGAGTACGACTACGGCTACCAGCGTGCCTCGGGGCGGAGCAAGACACAGAAGCGGCGCCGCAAGGGCCCCCTCGTGCTCCTGGTCGTGGTGCTCCTGCTCGGCGGGTCGGCGGCCGCGGTCGCGTTCGGTGGCCGCTCGCTGCTGCCGGTGTTCGGCACCGCCGCGACGCCCAAGCCGGTGGGCCTGTCCAACAACCCGGCCGGCGGCCGCGGTGGCGGCGCGGTCGCCGGCAACCCCGACGGAAGCTGGGTCGTCCAGCGGGGCAACGCGACCTTCGTCGGCTACCGCGTGCGTGAGAAGTTCGGCGCCCTGCCGGCGCCCAACGACGCGGTCGGGCGCACCCCGGCCGTGGTCGGCGGCATGAGGATCCGCAACGGCCAGGTCACCGCCGCCCTGGTCACCGGCGACCTGCGCCAGCTCCGCAGCGACAAGGAACGGCGCGACAACGTCATCCGCACCAACGGGCTGCAGACCAACACCTTCCCGTCGGCGAGCTTCCAGCTCGCCAGGCCCGTCAACCTGGTCGCCGCGCGGATCACCTACGGCCGGGTGGCCAACCTCAACGCGACCGGCACGCTCACCATGCACGGCATCACCCGGCCCGTGCAGCTCCCCCTGCAGGGCCGCTGGGACGGCAACACCCTCCAGGTGGTCGGGCGGCTCCCGGTCAACTTCGCCGAGTTCCAGATCCAGCCGCCCAGCGTGGCCGGCTTCGTCACCGTCCAGAACCAGGGGCAGATCGAGCTCAACCTGGTCTTCCAGCGCTCCTCCTCCTGACGGCCATCTCCGCCGCCCGGCTGGCGACCGGGCGGCGGCCGTTGCTAGCTTCCCCGGGGCGAGGGGCACTCCCTCGGGGAAAGGAGCCGTGATGCCCGCCGCGTCGTTCGACGTCGTCGCGAGGGTGAACCTCCAGGAGGTCGACAACGCCCTCAACCAGGCGCGCAAAGAGGTCAGCCAGCGCTTCGACTTCAAGAACACCGGCACGTCGCTGGCCTGGTCCGGCGACGACCTGATCGTGGTGGTCTCCAAGACCGACCAGCGCGCCCTGGCCGCCCTGGACGTGCTCAAGGACAAGCTGGTGCGCCGCTCGGTCCCGCTGAAGGCGCTCGAGGCGACCGAGCCCAAGCCGGCCGGCGGCGGCACCTACCGCATCGAGTGCCGCTTCGTGCAGGGCATCCCCGACGAGAAGGGCCGCACCCTGGCCAAGACCCTGCGCCAGTCCGGACTCAAGATCCAGGCACAGATCCAGGGCGACCAGCTCCGCGTCACCGGCAAGAGCCGCGACGAGCTGCAGAAGGCCATCAACCTGCTCAAGGAGCGCGACGAGGGCCTGCCCCTGCAGTTCATCAACTACCGCTGATCAGACGTCGCCGCGGCGACCCCAGACGCGACGTTCCGGTCTCAGCCGGTGAGTCGGCGCCCGCAGCCGTGCTCGAAGTGACCGCTAGACTGCGCGGATGCGTGCGCGAGAGCTTGGCATCGAGATCGGCGGGCTGGCCCCCGGGCCGGCCGACGCGATCACGGACGTGGCCGGCGTGCGGGTCGGCCACACCACCCTGATCGAGGGCGACGACGTGCGGACCGGGGTCACCGTGGTCCTGCCCCACGGCGGCAACCCCGGCAAGGACCCGCTGTTCGCCGGCTGCCACACCCTCAACGGCAGGGGCGAGCTGACCGGGCTCGAGTGGGTGCGGGAGTCGGGCCTGCTCTCGACGCCGGTCGGGCTGACCAACACCTGCAGCGTCGGGGTGGTGCGCGACGCGCTGATCGCCGCGGAGCTGACCGACCAGCTGCCGGTGGTGGGGGAGACCTGGGACGGCGGCCTGAACGACATCATGGGCATGCACGTGCGCCCCGAGCACGTCCACGCCGCCCTGGCCGAGGCCGCGGCGAAGCCCGCGGGCGCGGCGGTCGCCGAGGGCGCCGTCGGCGGCGGCACCGGCATGATCTGCCACGGGTTCAAGGGCGGCATCGGGACCGCGTCGCGGCTGGTCGCCGCCGAGGACGGCGGCTACACCGTCGGCGTGCTGGTGCAGGCCAACCACGGCCGCCGCCAGCGCCTGCGGGTCGACGGCCTGCCGGTCGGGGAGCTGATCGGCGACGCCGAGATCCCGCTGCCACGGGACCTCCCGCGGACGCCGGACTCCAGCTCGATCATCATCGTGGTGGCCACCGACGCGCCGCTGCTGCCCGGGCAGTGCGCCCGCCTCGCCCAGCGCGCCGGCTTCGGCATCGCCCGCACCGGCGGGGTCGGGGAGCACACCAGCGGCGACTTCATCCTGGCCTTCGCCACCGGCAACCGCGGCCTCGGGTCGGACGAGCGGGCGCTGCCGCTGCGCATGCTCGCCGACCGCCTCCTCACCCCGCTGTTCTACGCGGTGATCGACGCCACCGAGGAGGCGATCCTGAACGCGATGCTGGCCGCGCCGACGATGACCGGCAGCGGCGCGATCGTCTCCGCGCTCACCCCGGAGGCGCTGGCCGGCGCCATGGCCCGTCTCGGCCGCCCGCTCTCGCCCTCGGCGCGCTCACGCCCGTAGCGGAATCGGCGCCGCGACGGGTCACGCGGGCATAGAGTCGCGCCATGCGCGTCGCCGCCCTCGCCGACATCCACGGCAACCTCCCCGCGCTGGAGGCGGTGCTCGGTGAGGTGGAGGCCGCCGGGGTCGACGCGATCGTGCTCCCCGGCGACATGACCATCGGGCCGCTGCAGACCGAGACGCTCGACCTGCTCGCCTCGCTCGGCGACCGGGTCGTCTGGGTGCGCGGCAACTGCGAGCGCAACCTGGTCGAGGTGTTCGACGGCACCTACCAGACCACCGGCGCCGACCACGAGGCCGGCACGATCTGGGCCGGCCGGCAGCTCACCCGAGAATGGCGCGACCGGCTCGCCGCGCTGCCCCTGACCGCGCGCCTCGACGTCGACGGCCTCGGCCCGGTGCTGTTCTGCCACGCGACCGCCCGCAACGACGAGGAGATCGTCCTGGTCGACAGCCCCATGGAGTGGTTCGTCGAGGGCTTCGCCGGGGTCGAGGAGGCGATGGTGGTCTGCGGCCACACCCACATGCCGTTCGACCGGCTCGCCGACGGTCGCCGCGTGGTCAACCCCGGCAGCGTCGGCATGCCGTACGGCCCGCCCGGCGCGGCCGCCTACTGGGCGCTGCTGGGCCCGGACGTCCGCCTGCGCCGCACCCCCTACGACGCCGGCGCGGCCGCCGAGCGGATGCGCCAGAGCGCCTGGCCGGGTACGGAGGCGTTCGTCGACGAGAACGTCCTGCACGGCCCGCCGAGCGACGCCGAGGCGCTGGCGCTGTTCACCCGGTGGGCCGGGCGGCGCCGCGGGCTCTGAGCCGCTGTCGTCCGGACCGCGCGGCGACGGCTCAGGAGGGGCAGCCCGCCGGGCCGCAGGGGCCGAGGGCGACCACGAACAGGATGGTCACGAAGCCGAGCGTGATGCCCCCCTTGGCCTGGGCGCTCATCACGTCGTTGCGGAGCCACGCCTTGACCGCCGACCAGATGGCGAACACGCCGAAGCAGAACCCGGCGAAGCTGACCACCGCGAACAGCGCCCAGTCCCAGGACGGGTCGGCGGGGCCGCCGAACAGGCCGGCGGCGACCCGCCCCCACGGCACCGCTGACAGCGCGGCCAGGGCCAGCCCGCCCGCGCCGGCGCTCAGCGAGGCTCGTTCAGGTGCCACCTCGCCATGGTAGCGAGGCTGGTCCGTGCGCCGTTACGACCGGACAACGGCTAGGAAACACAGCGGAAACACGGGTCCGGTTACCTCGTGCCGGTGCACGGACGGCAAGCTCGAGGAGGGCCTACCTTGGATTCCGGCGACACCGCATTCGTCCTGGTCTCCGCCGCTCTGGTGATGTTCATGACCCCTGGCCTCGCCCTGTTCTACGGCGGCATGGTCAGGGCCAAGAACGTCCTGGGCACGGTGATGCACAGCTTCTTCGCCCTTGGCCTGGTGTCGGTGCTGTGGGTGCTGGTCGCCTACTCGCTGGCGTTCGGCCCCGACAAGGGCCACCTGATCGGCGGGCTCGACTACATCGGCTTCGCCGGCGTCGGTCAGGCGCCCAACCCCGACCTCGCGCCGACCATCCCGCACCTCGCCTACGCCTGCTTCCAGCTCTTCTTCGCGGTCATCACCCCGGCGCTGATCACCGGCGCGTTCGCCGAGCGCATGCGCTTCCCCGGCTACGTGCTGTTCACCACCCTGTGGCTGCTGCTGATCTACGCGCCGCTGGCCCACTGGGTGTGGGCGCCTGGCGGCTGGATCCGCGAGCTGGGCGCGCTGGACTTCGCCGGCGGCACCGTGGTGCACATGAACTCCGGCGTGGCCGCCCTGGCGGCGGCGATCGTGATCGGCAAGCGGGCCGGCTTCGGCCGGGACGCGATCGTGCCCCACAACCTCCCGCTGACCGTCCTCGGCGCGGGCATGCTGTGGTTCGGCTGGTTCGGCTTCAACGCCGGCAGCGCGCTGGCCGCCAACGGCCTGGCCGCGAGCGCCTTCCTCGCCACCAACACCGCGGCGGCCGCCGGCGCGATCGGCTGGGGTCTGTACGACATGCTGCGCAGCCGCCGTTCCACCACCCTCGGGGTCGCCTCGGGCGCGGTCGCCGGACTGGTCGCGATCACCCCGGCGGCCGGGTACGTCGGCCCCAGCGCCTCGATCGTCATCGGCCTCGCGGCCGGCCTGGTCTGCGCCGCCGCGACCTCGTTGAAGTTCCGCGTCGGCTACGACGACGCCCTCGACGTGGTCGGCGTGCACGCGGTCGGCGGCATGCTCGGCGCCCTGCTGATCGGCCTGTTCGCCGACACCGCCTTCAACAAGGCCGGCGGCGACGGGCTGTTCGCCGGCGGCGGCCTGGCGCTGCTCGGCAAGCAGGCGGTGGCGGTCGTCGCCACCCTGGCGTTCTCGTTCGTCGGCAGCTTCGTCCTCCTCAAGGTGACGCACGCACTGGTCGGGTTGCGGGTGACTCCCGAGGAGGAGGCCACCGGACTGGACCTCACCCAGCACGCCGAGGCCGGCTACGCCTTCTCGGAGGGCGTCGGCAGCATGGCCGCCGCCGGACACGCGCCGTCCGCCACCGTGGCCGCAGCGGCCGCCCCGGGCGTGCCCGTCGTGCAAGGAGACGCCTGATGAAGCTGGTCGTCGCGGTCATCAAGCCGTTCAAGCTCGACGAGGTCAAGACCGCCCTCGAGGAGGCCGGCGTGCAGGGCATGACCGTCTCGGAGGCACGCGGCTTCGGCCGCCAGCGCGGCCACACCGAGGTCTACCGGGGCGCCGAGTACCAGGTCTCGCTGCTGCCGAAGATCCGGTTGGAGGTCGCGGTCGACGACGACCAGGTTCCCGACGTGGTCAAGGCGATCATGACCGCCGCGCGCACCGGCTCGATCGGCGACGGCAAGGTCTGGGTGGTCCCGACCGAGCAGGTCGTCCGCATCCGGACGGGTGAGATGGGAGTGGATGCTCTCTGAGGCGCGGGCTGCCAGCCCGCTGAGCCTGGCGGACGGCGGCGGGCCTGCCCGCCGCCGCGCCGCCGCGATCGACGCGGCCCTGGCCGACCTGGCCGGGGCCGCGTCGGCCGCGCTGGCGGGCACGGCCCTGGTCGCCGTCGGCGGCTACGGGCGCGGCGACCTCTCACCCCACTCCGACGTCGACCTGCTGCTCGTCCCCGGCGACCGCGCCGGCGAGGCGCGCCACCATGCCCTGCGCGCGCTGCTCTACCCGCTGTGGGACGCCGGCTTCCAGGTCGGCCACGCCGTCCGCACGCCCAAGGAGGCGGTGGAGTTCGCCCGGCGCGACCTGCCGGCGGCGACCGCACTGCTCTCGGCCCGCCTGGTGGCCGGCGACGCGGCCCAGTTCGAGGAGCTGCTCGCGCGGCGCCGGCGCTGGCTCGAGCGCGACCGGCGCGAGTTCGCCCGGCGCATCCTCGACGCCACCGCCGCCAGGCACCGGCAGGTCGAGCGTGCCGGCTGGGCGCTCGCGCCCGACCTCAAGCACGACGTCGGCGGGCTGCGGGACCTGCACGGGCTGGCCTGGATGGAGGCGATCGCCGGCCGCACGGCGCGGGCGGACGGGCTGCCCGCCGCCGGCGAGCTGCTGCTGGCCGTGCGCGAGGCGCTGCACGGCCGCGCCCCGCGCAAGCTCGACCGCGTGCGCCTCGACCTGCAGCCGGCGCTGGCCGCCGATCTCGGCATGGATGGCGAGGACGGCGTCGACCGCCTGATGGCGGCGGTCCACACCGCCGCCCGCACGGTGGAGCACGCCGCCGCCGCGGAGGTGCGGGAGCTCGCCGGCCAGGTCCTGGGCGGGCCGCGCCGCTCCGGCCTGGTGCGCCGGCTCGCCCCGGGGGTGCGCGTCGAGGACGGCGTGCTGGTGGCCGACGACGGTCCTGGCCCGGACGACGACGAGCTGGCCTGGGCGCTGCGCCTGCTGGCGGTCCGGGCGGCCAGGGGCCGCCCGGTCGCCCCGGCCACGGTCGACTGGCTGCGGCGGGTGCTCGCGACCGCCTCCGGCAGGCCCTGGACCGCGGCCGGCAGGGCGGCCTTCGCCGAGCTGCTCAGCGGCCCGGACGCGGCGGCCGCCTGCGAGCTGCTCGACCACGTCGGCGGCTGGGTCGCGCTGCTGCCCGAGTGGGCCGGCGTGCGCGGCCGCGCCCAGCACGACCCCTGGCACCGCTACACCGTCGACGGGCACGCCTTCGTCACCCTGTCCACCCTGACCCGGCTGCGCGCCGACGACCCGGAGGTGCGCCGCGCGCTCGCCCCGGCGGACGGCCCCGACCTGGATACGCTGTACCTGGCCGCGCTCCTGCACGACGTCGGCAAGGGGTCGGGGGAGGACCACAGCGTCGCCGGCGAGCGGCTGGCCAGGCAGGTGGCCGTGCGCATGGGCCTGGCCCCCGAGGCCACCGAGGAGGTCGCCGCGCTGGTCCGCTGGCACCTGCTGCTGGTCGAGGCGGCCACCAGGCGCGACCTGGACGACCCGGCGGTGATCGGCGGCGTCGCCGAGCGCATGGGCAGCGCCCGCCGCCTGCGGCTCCTCTACGCGCTGACGGTGGCCGACGCGCTCGCAACCGGGCCGCAGGCGTGGAGCAACTGGAAGTGGGCCTTGGTGAACGAGCTGTACGTCAGGGCGCTCGCGGTGCTCGAGGGGACCGTCCCGGCGGACGACGGCGCCCCCGACCAGGCCGCGCTGGCGCGGGAGCTGGAGGCCCGCGAGCCGGCGCTGGCCGGGCACGCCGGGCGCCTGCTCGCCACCTTCCCGCCGTCCTACGCGAGCGCGACCCCGGTGGCCGAGATGGTCGACGAGCTGCGCCTGGTGCTCGCCCAGCCAGGGCCGGGGGAGATCGGCGTCCGGATCGACGGCGACGCCGGCGAGGGGCTGACCGAGGTCACCGTGTGCGCGCCCGACCGGCCGGGGACGCTCGCCCGCACCGCCGGCGTGCTGGCCATGCACCGCATGTCGGTGCAGCAGGCCCAGGCCTGGTCGACCAGCGACGGGCTGGCCCTCGAGCGCTTCCTGGTCGAGCCCCCGGACGAGCCCCGCTGGGGGCGGCTCCTCGACGACCTGCGCGCCGCCCACGCCGGCCGGCTGGCGGTGGAGGCCCGGCTCGCCCGCAAGGCGCGCGACTACCGCGTCACCGCGCCGGCGCCGCCGGAGGTGCGGGTGCTCCCGGACGCCTCCGAGCACGCCACCGTGGTCGAGGTGCGCGCGGGCGACGCGCTCGGGCTGCTGTACGCCGTCGCCGCCGCCCTCGGCGACCTCGACCTCGACATCCGCATCGCCAAGATCGACACCCTCGGCGAGCGCGTGGTCGACGTCTTCTACGTGCGCACCTCCTGGGGCGCCAAGCTCGGCCACGAGCACGCCGCCGAGGTGCCGCTGGCCGTCACCCACCGCATCGCCCGGTTCTTCGGCACCTGACGGAGAATTTCTCCAACCGGGCTGGCCCGAAGTGTCGATTCCCAGACCCATCGTTCGTAGCTAGGGTGAGGGCGGCGACCGGCGCCGCTCGAACCCCCGGGAGGGAGACCATGCGCTACGTGCTTGCCATCTACGGCGACGAGCAGGCGTTCTCCGAGGCCACCGAGACCGACGCCGCCGCCATGACCGCGGCGTACGACAGCTTCACCAAGGACATCGTCGACCGCGGGCTCTTCCAGGCGGGCGAGGCGCTGCAGCCGACCTCCACCGCCACCACCGTGCGGGTCCGGGACGGCAGGACGCTCACCACCGACGGGCCCTTCGCGGAGACCAAGGAGCAGCTCGGCGGCTACTACGTGGTCGACTGCAAGGACCTGGACGAGGCCATCGAGGTGGCGGCGCGGATCCCCGGCGCCAGCAACGGCTCGATCGAGGTCCGCCCGATCATGGAGTTCCCCACCTAGGACCGACCCGGACGGGGGAGGGAGTGGCGGCGGCTGGTCCCAGCGACGCCGGCGGCGTCGTCGAGCAGGTCTTCCGGTACGAGTCGGGGCGCGCCGTCGCCACCCTCATCCGCGTGCTCGGTGACTTCGACCGAGCCGAGGAGGCGGTCCAGGAGGCCTTCCTGGTCGCCCTGGAGCGCTGGCCACGCACTGGCGTGCCGGCCAACCCGGGCGGCTGGATCACCACCACCGCCCGCAACAAGGCCATCGACCGGCTGCGGCGCGAGCGCCGCCTGGCCGAGAAGCAGAGCGAGCTCGCCCAGCTCATGACCCTCGGGGCGGGCGAGCCCGACCAGCACGACCGGAGCAAGATCGTGGACGACCGGCTGCGGCTCATCTTCACCTGCTGCCACCCGGCGCTCTCGTCCGAGGCGAGCGTGGCGCTCACCCTGCGGACGCTCGGCGGGCTGCGCACACCCGAGATCGCCCGCGCCTTCCTCGTCCCCGAGCCCACCATGGCGCAGCGGCTGGTGCGCGCCAAGGCCAAGATCCGCACGGCCGGGATCCCCTACCGGGTGCCGCCCGACCACCTCCTGCCCGACCGCCTCGACGGCGTCCTCACCGTGCTCTACCTGGTGTTCAACGAGGGCTACGTGGCCAGCGCCGGGGACGCGCTGGTGCGCCGCGAGCTGTGCGACGAGGCCATCAGGCTGGCCCGGCTGCTCGCCGAGCTGATGCCGGACGAGCCGGAGGCGCTCGGCCTGCTCGCGCTGCTGCTGCTCCACCACGCCCGCCGCGACGCGCGGGTCGGCCCGGAGGGGGAGCTGGTCCTGCTCGACGAGCAGGACCGGTCCCGCTGGGACCAGGCGATGATCATGGAGGGAGTGGGCCTGCTCGACCGCGCCGTGCGGCTCGGCCGGCTCGGCCCTTACCGGGTGCAGGCCGCGATCGCCGCGCTGCACGCCACCGCCGCCAGCGCCGAGGGGACCGACTGGTTCCGCATCCTGGCGCTGTACGACGCGCTCGGCCGCATGACCCCCTCGCCCGTCGTCGAGCTCAACCGGGCGGTCGCGATCGCCATGGCCCACGGGCCCGAGCAGGGCCTGGCCCGGGTCGAGGAGCTCGCCGCCGCCGGCGAGCTGGACGGCTACTACCTCCTCCACGCCACCCGAGCCGACCTGCTGCGGCGCCTCGGCCGCGGCGCCGAGGCGGGTGCCGCCTACAGCCGCGCCCTGGCGCTGGCCACCAACCCGGTCGAGCGCGCCTTCCTGTCCCGCCGCCTGGCCGAGCTCGGCTAGAGCAGCCCGCATCGGCGCCGTCGACCAGCAATACGCCACCCCCGCCGCGCAGCGGGTGGGCGGGGACGGTGGGTGACGTGCGACCACCCTCCGGCTGGCGGGCCGGCGAACGTTCCGCGGCCGCCGCGTGGCGGGTGGGGGCGGCGGGCTACGATCGGAGCCCCGGCCGCTCCAGGAGGCTGACCGTGGCCGACCGTTCCCCGCCGAGCCGGCTCGACCGGCGCCTCGGCACCCTCGACGCCGTGGTCATCGGGCTCGGCTCGATGCTCGGCGCTGGGGTGTTCGCGGCGGTCGGGCCGGCCGCCCGGGCTGCCGGCAGCGGCCTGGTCCTCGGGCTGGCCATCGCCGGCCTGGTCGCCTATTGCAACGCCACTTCGTCGGCGCAGCTCGCGGCCGTGCACCCGGAGTCCGGCGGCGCCTACGCCTACGGCAGGCACCGCCTCGGGGACTTCTGGGGCTACCTTGCCGGCTGCGGCTTCCTGGCGGGCAAGACGGCGAGCTGCGCGGCGATGGCGCTGACCGTCGGCAGCTACGCCTCGCCCAGCCTCGCCCGCCCGGTCGCCCTCGCCGCCGTGGCCGCGGTTGCGGCGGCCAACTACCGCGGCGTGGCCAAGACGGCCGCCGCCACCCGGGTGATCGTCGTGCTGGTGCTGGCCGCCCTCGCCGTCACCGTGGCGGCGATGCTCGCCGGCCGGCCGCCAGAGCCGGCCAACCTGTTGCCGCTGACCGGCGACGGCGGCCCGCGCGGCCTGCTGCAGGCCGCCGGGCTGCTGTTCTTCGCCTTCGCCGGCTACGCCCGCATCGCCACGCTCGGCGAGGAGGTGGCCGACCCGGCCAGGACCATCCCCCGGGCGATCCCCCAGGCCCTCGGCGTGGTGCTGGCCGTCTACGCCGTCGTCGCCGTGGCCGCGCTGGTCACGGTCGGTCCCGCCGCCCTGGCCGCCTCGGCCGCGCCGCTGGCCACGGCGGTCGCGGCCGGTCACCTGGACGCGCTCGTCCCGCTGGTGCGGGCGGGCGCGGCCGTCGCCTCGCTCGGCGTACTGCTCTCCCTGGTCGCCGGCGTGAGCCGCACCGGGTTCGCCATGGCCGCCGCCGGCGACCTGCCCGCCTGGCTGGCCGCCGTCCACCCGCGCTCGAAGATCCCGCACCGCGCCGAGCTGACCACGTCGGTGCTGATCGGCGTCGTCGTGGCCAGCGCCGACGTGCGCGGGGCGATCGGCTTCAGCTCCACCCTGGTGCTCGCCTACTACGCGGTGGCCAACGCCGCCGCCCTCACCCTCGCGCCCGCCGAGCGCCGCTGGCCCCGCTGGCTCGCCGCCGCCGGCCTGGCCGGTTGCCTCCTGGTCGCCGCGAGCCTGCCGTCCACGGCCGTGCTCGCCGGCGCCGCCGTGCTGCTCCTCGCCGCGGCCGCCTGGCTCGTCCGCGCCCGCCTGCGCCGGTCCTGAGCCGGCAGGGCGCCGCGCAACATGGTTGTTAGGCGCCACGGGTGCCGGTATCATCCGGCCTCGGCCTGGCAGGCCGGTCCAGCGTGGCCGGAACCAGCCGGCGACCCGCGGCAGGGTGCCCGAGCGGCCAAAGGGAGCGGTCTGTAAAACCGCCGGCTTCGCCTACACAGGTTCGAATCCTGTCCCTGCCACACCACCGTTGACCTGCCGAAACGGGTCCTGTGTGGCTTCGGTCACGCCTGCTGGCAGGGCGCGGCTTCCCTCCAGTTTCCCTCCGCCCGACGCGTTGCCGACAGTGCTTGCGTGTCTGTGGCCGCCCGGGCCGAGGATGCACTCGATCAGCCCGGGCGACCTGGTCAGCGTCCGCTGGAGGCGGTCGCGCTGGGCAAGCGCGCCGCCGTCGCCGTGGCGGTGCTTGCGCGATGATGCTTGCTGGGCATCAGTCGACGAACCGGTAGCGCACAAAGAGCGCGGTACCCCAGTTGTGGGGCTTGATCCGCTCGTGGTGGAGACGCCCGACGATGATTCCTGGCGAGACTCCAACTTCACTGGCGAGGACGCGGACGTCGTCGAGGCTGGTGATGAACGGCATTCGTGCTGCTGTCTCTGGGGGTACAAGAATGTCAGCCGCGAACGCGTTGGCCTCGTCTTCGCGTTGCCCTGCCGACTTTCCAGTATGGATGAACATCGGCAGGTCTGGCTTCATGTCGATGAAGGTTTGTGGGACGTCCTTTGGACCGGTCCGCTTGCCATGTAATAGCAGGTGGGCTGCTTCATGAAAGAAGGTAAACCAGAAGATGTCGTCGCGGAGGTATCTGAGGCTTAGCTGGATTAACGCGGTGGTGGGGGTGATCCACCGTGCGATCCCATTGACCCTGGCCTTTGGTAACTCTGGCTCAATGACCACGACGACACCTGCTGAGAGGCATAGCTGCGCAAGCCGCGGGCACCACACCTCCGGGTCTGTCTCGCGCGTCAGGCGACGGACTTCCTTGAGGACCTGTCGGAACTTCTCCCGGTCGAATGGCTCGGCGGTGACGTCTGCGGCGCGGAGCTCGCCGATCCTCATCCACGCCGCGAGGGCGACCGGATCACCTTCGAGTTTGGCCTTCCGGTAGGCTGCCGTCGCGGCAGACTGATCCCAAATAGTATTCCAGGCCGTTACGCTTGCGACGCCGAAGAACCGCAAGACTTCCCGTAGCTGCTCTACGCGGTCTGCGAATTGGCTGATGCAGCCACGCCGTACAAGCTCCTTTACCAGTGCCGTGCTCGCCCAGCCGATATCCTGCCGGAGCTGGCGGCTTTCCTCCAAGCGTGACAGGTGCCCTCGGTAGTTTGCCTCAAGGGCGTTCCAAACCCGCGCCGGCACGTTCAAGACCCGTTCGAGCTTGAGCGCCGTTTCGGGGCTGATGGGAGCCGATCCCTTCAGGATGAGGTTGATGTGCTTTGTGGAGATTCCGGTCCTTCGGGCAAGCTCCGCCTGGCTCATGCCGCGTTCATCGAGCACCTCGGCAAGGGTCTCGCCGGGCGAGACGGCGTAGTCAGGCTGGTACGTCGTAGGGCGCATAAATGCGTTCATGCAGCTTGTCGGTACTCGTGCACAAGACCACCGAGTAGATCGCGTCGCTGAACTCGGGGCGGCTGGACGATGCCGGTAAGCGCCGGTCGGACGGCTGGTTCCGGCGGCTGCAGCCCGAGCGCCCGGTGCGCACGGTGCGTGTTGTAGTGCGTCACGTAGACCTGGAGCGCCTGCGCGAGGTGGCTGCGCCCGAGGACCAGCAGCCAGTCCAGGCACTCGGCTCGCACCGTCCGGATCCAGCGCTCCGCATACGCGTTGGCGTTCGGTGCCTGCACCGGCGTGACCAGCATCTCGGCGCCTTCGGCGCAGAACACGTCGTCGAAGCTGCTGGCGAACTTGGCGTCGCGGTCACGCAGCACGAAGCGCAGCCGTTGTCCGCCGACCACCTGCAGCAGGTTGCGGGCCTGCTGGGTGACCCACAGGCCGTTGGGGTTGGCGGTCACCCCGGCCAGGTGGACCCGTCGGGTGTCCAGCTCGATGAAGAACAGCACGTACAGCCGCTGCAGCCACACGGTGTCGACGGTGAAGAAGTCGCAGGCGAGGATCCCGGCGGCTTGCTGGCGCAGGAACGCCCGCCAGGTCGTCGCGGCCCGGCGCGGGGCCGGGTCCAGTCCATGACGGCGGAGGGTGCAGCGGATCGCGGATGCTGAGACCCGCACCCCGAGGCGCAGCAGTTCTCCTTGGACGCGCTGGTAGCCCCAGCGGGGGTTCTCGGTGGCGAGGCGGACGATGAGCTGCTGGACCTCGGGGTCGAGGGGTGGACGCCCCGGTTCACGCCGCGGATAGGTCCACACCCCTTTGACCAGCTGCCGGTGCCAGCGCAGCAGCGTCTCGGGCCTGACGAGGAAGCAGGACCAGTGGGTCCGGGGAAGGACGCGGCTGACGGCGGCGAGCAGCGCCCGGTCGGCGGGTTGGAGCTTGGGTCGTGGAGTCTGGCGGCGGAGGACGGTGAGTTGGTGGCGTAGGACGAGGATCTCGAGGTCCTTGGCGGCGTCGCCGCGTGCGAGGAGGGCGAGCAACTGGATGGACCGGCACAGCGTGAGGTAGGCAAGTCGTGGCAGCACCGGGGGTGGCCTCCGCGGTGGGGTGGGCAGCAAGGGCGCTACGGTAGCAACCCGAGCGTCGCTACGGACTCGCAGCTCACAGGCGAGGTTCTAGTATTTGCACCCTACGGGCTCGGCCGCTCCGGTGCGGGTCGACGCTAGTCGTCCAGGGCCTGGTCGAGGGGGACCAGGCGCTGCTGCAGGCCGAAGATGGCCGCCTGGGTGCGGTCGGCCAGCCCCAGCTTGGCCAGGATGCTGGACGTGTGGGTCTTGACGGTCTCCTCGCCGATCCCAAGGGTGCGGGCGATCTGGCGGTTGGAACGGCCGCGGGCCAGGGCGGCAAGGACCTCCAGCTCGCGGGGGGAGAGCTGGTCCAGCGGCCGGCGGCGGGCGGTGGCCTGGCGCACCTCGCGGACCAGCCGGGCGGCGATCCTTGGTTCCAGGACGCTCTCGCCCCGGGCGGCGGCGCGGACCGCGGTGACGACCTGGTCGACGCCGGCGGTCTTGGGCAGGTAGGCCAGCGCGCCGGCGCGGATCGCGGCCAGCAGGTGCTGGTCGTCTTGGGAGGAGGTGAGCATCAGCACCTCGGTGGCGGGCCGGTCCTGCTTGATCTGGCCGAGCACGCTGATGCCGTCCTGGCCGGGGAGGAATAGGTCCAGCAGCACCACGGTGGGTGCCAGGGTGCGGACCGCCTGGATGGCGCTGGGGCCGTCGGCGGCCTCGCCGACCACCTCGATGCCGTCCTCCTGCTCCAGCAGGAAGCGCAGGCCCTGGCGGACCACCTGGTGGTCGTCGACGATCAGCACCCCGATCACGGTCGGCCCCGTGGGAGCAGGATCTGGATGGTGGTGCCGTTGCCTGGGGTGGCGTCGAGCCGGAAGCTGCCGCCCAGTTCGGCGACCCGCTGGCGCATCAGCCCCAGGCCCAGGCCGTGGCGCTGCTCGGCGGTGGCCGGGTCGAAGCCGCCGCCGTCGTCGGTGACGGTGACCGCCACCTGGCCGTCCTGCTGCTGCTGCAGCCGGAGCCGGATGCGGGTGGGTCGGGCGTGCTTGACCGCGTTGGCGAGGGCCTCCTGGACGACGCGCAGCACGGCGTGCTCGGCCGCCGGAGCCAGCTCGACTGGTTCAAGCTCGGCGTCGACGGTGACGCCGAGCCGGTCGCGGTAGGCGCGGCACAGCTCCTCCAGGGCCGGGACCAGGCCGGCGTCCTGGAGCGCGACGGGGCGCAGCTCCAAGAGCAGCGCCTGCATCTCGTGCATCGTCCCTGTGGCGGTCTGCTCCATCGTCTCGACCTGGGGGCGCAGGGTGGAGCCGGCCGGCAGGGCCTTGCGCAGGCCGCCGGCCAGCAGCCGCAGCGAGAACAGGTCTTGGGAGATGGCGTCGTGCAGCTCGCGGGCGATCCTTGCGCGTTCGCCGGCGCTGGCGAGCTGCCGCTCGGTGGTCATGGCGGCGTCCAGCCGCTCGGCCATGCGGTTGAGGTTGCCTTCCAGCTGGGCGACCTCGTCGCCGCCGGCGACCGGCAGGCGCTGCTGGTAGTCCCCGTCGGCGACCGCGACGGTGGTGGCGGCCAGGCGCCGCAGCCGGCCGACCAGCCGCCGAGTCGACAGCAGCCCGAACACCAGGCCGACGGGCACGGCCCCTGCCAGCACCAGCAGCCCGACCCCGAGCCGCGGCCCCAGCGCTTCCCGCCAGCTCGGCTCCTCGGCCAGCTTGGCGGTGGCGGGGAGCTGCACGTACACGACGCCGAGCAGGTCCGACACCGGCGACGGCTTGGCCCCCTTGCCGAGCCCGCTGAGGTCCAGCACCGGCGCGGCCGCCCACCGCACCGCCCCGGTGCGGGTGGGGGTTGGGGCCAGGCCGTCGCGTTTGCCCCATGCGGTGGGCGGCCGGGTGGTGACCTGGGCGGGCAGCGGGCCCATGGCGGGGTCGCCCACCCGCTTGCCGACCGGGTAGCGGGCCGGGTTGGAGCTGGCCACCACCCGCCCGTCGCGGGCCAGCAGCAGCACCACCGCCGCGGCGGGGAGCACTACGTTGGCGTGGAGCTCGCCGCCGCGTAGAGGGAGGTCGGGGATACCGACGCCGGTGTCGTCGGCGGCCCTGCGGGCCTGGCCAGGCGGCAACACCAGCGGGGCCTGGTCGAGCCGCAGCTGGCTGGCGGTCGGCAGCCGGCCGAGGGTGGCGCTCTGCTGCATGACCCGGTTGGCGGTGTCGTTGGCCAGCAGCTGCACCTGGGTGGCCCGGTCGGCCCCGGACACCAGCCCCGGCAGCACCAGCACAGCCGCCACCAGCTCGACGAGCACCACCACCGCGGCGGTGACCAGCACGTAGGAACCGGTCATCTTGGCCTGCAGACCCCAACGTCCCCGCATCCGCATCCCGGTCCCCCTGTCCTTGCCGGCTCATCTTGCCCCATCAGCGCCGGCTCCGCGCCCAGCTCTGGGTGGTCACACGCTGCGCAGCGCCTCGGTGGGGGTCAGCCGCGCGGCGCGCAGTGCCGGGTACAGCCCGGCGATCGCGCCGATCGCTAGCGCCGCGGCCAGGCCACCCCACAGCGCCACCGCGGGGAGCTGCACCGCCCACTGTTGGCGGTCGGCCACGCCCGCGGTGATGACGGCGCCGACCGCCAGGCCGCTGCTGCCGCCGACCGCGGCCAGCAGCAGCGACTCCACCAGGAACTGGGCGGCGACGTGCCCGCGGGTGGCGCCCAGCGCGCGGCGCAGGCCGATCTCGCTGCGGCGTTCCAGCACCCCGATGACCATCACGTTGGCGATGCCGATCCCCCCGACCAGCAGCGCCACCGCGCCCAAGCCCAAAAACAGGCCGGTGGTGGCGGCCTTGGCGGCCACGCGGGCGGTCAGCGCGTCGGAGGGGCGGCTGGCCTGGACCTGCTCGGGGTGCTGGGGGTCGGCGGTAGCGGCCAACAGGCCGGCCACGGCGCTGGTCTGCTGGGTGGTGGTGCGCAGGTAGATGCGGCTGGGATGGCCCTGGTAGGCGAACAGGCGGGCCGCGACCGGGAAGCCGACCAGCGCGGAGCGGTCCAGCTCCGGCGCCAGCGGCAGCGGCTCCAGGATGCCGACCACGGTGAACCAGTGGCCCCCCAGCCACACCCGGGTGGGCTGGTCCAGGGTGGCGATCCCCAGGGTGGCGGCGGCCTGCCAGCCCAGCACGGTGGTCGGGTAGCGGGCGGTGGCGGGGTTGAGGAAGCCGCCGTGGCGCAGGCGGCCGTCCAGGGTGGCCAGCAGGCCCGGGTCGCAGGCGCGTACCGCCAGCGCGCCGGTCTGGGCGGCGGGGATCTGGTCGCTGCGGTAGACGTTGACGCCCTCGAGCTGGGCGGTGGGGGCGACCCGGCGGACCCCGTCGATCTGGCCGAGCATGCCGGCGGCGCGGGCGGGCAGCGCCCGTGGGGTGCGAATATTCGTTCATGCAGCTCGCCGGTACTCATGCAGGAGCCCGCCAAGCAGATCGCGCAGGTACACGCGGCTTGAGCGACAGTCATGGACGGCGTCCGAACCGTCGGGTGGATCCGGCGATGCCAGCCGGAGCGCCCGATGCGGACGGTGCCTGTTGTAGTGGTCCACATAGGTGCGCAGCACTTGCTCTAGGTGGCCGCGTCCCACGATCAGCAGCCAGTCCAGGCACTCGGTGCGGACCGTGCCGACCCAGCGCTCCGCGAAGGCGTTCGCGTTGGGCGCCTGCAGCGGTGTCAGCACTTCAGCGCCCTCGGAGCGGAAGACGTCGCCGAAGCTACGGCAGAACTTGGCGTCACGGTCGTGCAGCACGAAGCGGAATCGTCGTCCCCGCTCGCCGAGCACCAGCAGCAGGTTGCGGGCCTGCTGGGTGACCCAGGCGCTGTTGGGGTTGGCGGTCACGCCGGCCAGGTGGACCCGGCGGTGTCCAGCTCGATGAAGCACAGCACGTACAGCCGCTTGAGCCAGACGGTGTCGAGGGTAAAGAAGTCGCAGGCGAGGATCCCGGCGGCCTGCTGGCGCAGGAACGCCCGCCACGTCGTGCTCGCCCGTCGTGGCGCAGGGTCCAAGCCGTGGCGGCGCAGGGTTTCGCGAATCGCGGTCGCCGAGACCTGGACTCCCAGGCGGAGCAGTTCACCTTTGATGCGCTGGTAGCCCCAACGCGGGTTCTCCCTGGCCAAGTGAAGGATAAGGTGCTGCACCTCCTGGTCGAGCGGCGGGCGGCCTGGTCCATGGCGGCGATAGGTCCATGCGCCGGCGACCAGGCGGCGGTGCCAGCGCAGCAGCGTCTCGGGCTTGACGAGGAAGCAGGACCAGCTGGCTCGGGGCAGCACGCGGCTGACGGCGGCGAGCAGGGCACGATCTGCCGGCTCCAGTCTGGGACGTGGAACCTGGCGGCGCAGCACGGTGAGCTGGTGGCGCAGCACCAGGATCTCCAGGTCCTTGGCGGCGTCACCGCGGGCGAGCAGGGCGAGTAGCTGGATGGTGCGGCACAGCGAAAGGTAGGCGAGTTTGGGCAGCACCGGGTGGCCTTCCGGGTGGGGACGTGGGGAGCGCGATCACAGCACCAAGCGGTCGCTGGTGCGAACCTGCAGCTCACTGCGCAGGTCGGAATTTCCGCATCCCACGGGGTGCCGGCTGGGTGGCGGGGCTGAGGCGCTTGCGGGTGTCGGTGCGGCGCCGCGCTACCGCAGCAGCCCCAGCTCTCGTGCCCGGGTCACGGCCTGGACGCGGTTGGCCACCCCGAGCTTGTCCAGGATGTGGGTGACGTGCCGCTTGACGGTGTCCAGGGTGATCACCAGCTCCTCGGCGATCGCCGGGTTGGGTTTGCCGGCGGCCAGCAACTGCAGCACCTCCAGCTCGCGGCCGCTCAACGCCGCGACCAGGCCGGGCAGGGCGGTGCCGCGCCTGGAGCGGGGCAGGGCGGCGTGGCCGGCCTGCTCGAACCCCTCCAGCAGCCGGTCGAGGTAGGCGGGTGGCAGGTGGGTGGCCACGGCCTGGGTCGTGGCCGGGGTGGTGAGCAGCGTGCCGAGCAGGGTGGCCATGGGGGCGCCCTCGTCGACGAAGGTGCGCAGGTAGCCCTCGGGCGCGCCCAGGGTGAGCGCCTCGGCCAGGGCGGCCAGCGCGCCCTGCTGGTCGCCGGCGGCCGCACGGGCGAGCGCCTGCAGCGCCCGGATCTCAATGACGCTGCCCGTCCGCTGTAGGGCGGCCGCCAGCGCATGCAGCCGTTCCAGCAGCCCAGCTGCCCGGTTGGGGGTGTGCTCGGCGAGCAGCACGCGGGCCAGCACCAGGTACTCGCGCTCGCGCGGGTAGCTCGGCTGGTCGTCGACCCCCAGCCCACGCTGCTGGACCCAGCGGGCGGCGTCGGCGACCTCGCCATGGGCCAGCGCCAGCCGGGCCCCAACCACCGGCAGGGGGTTGAGCAGGCCCACCACCGTGGGGCTCAGCTCGGCCCGCTCGGCCTCCCGCATCGCCGCCAGGGCGCCCGCCCGGTCGCCCCGGGCGTGGCGGATCCAGGCCAGGATGGCCAAGCCTGGCACCAGCGGCCGGGTCCAGCCAAGCTGCCTGGACAGCGCCACGCCCTGGGTGGCGTGGTCCAGGGCGGCGTCGAGCTCGCCGCGCTCGTACAGCACCTCGGCCAGGTCCACAAGTGCGATGCCGGCGGGCGGCAGCGGGCGGCCGGCCTGGCTGGCGATCCCCAACGCGCTCTGGTAGGTGCGCAGCGCCGCGGCCAGGTGGCCGCGGGCGCGCTGCACCTGGCCCAGGTCGCGGTAGAGCTCGGCGAGGGAGCGCGCACCGGCGGGCAGTTGCTCGGCGGCCAGGCCGGCCAGGGCCTGCTCGGCCTCCACCAGCCGGCCGCCCAGCCAGTCGGCCATCGCCAGGGAGTACCCGGCAAAGAAGCGCAACATGCGGTCGGCGTCAGTCAGGTGCGCTAGGGCCTGCCGGCCGAACTTGCTGGTGCGCTCGGCGTCCCCTTGCAGCCATGCGAGGGCGGCACGCACGACCGCGATCGCCGCCGGCACGTTGGCCAGCAGGCTCGCCACCCGACCGACCGACGGCTCGTACCGCTCCTCAGCGTCGGCCGCAAACGCCCGCTCGGCGTCGGCCGCCAGCGGCTCCACCGCCTCCAGGCGGCTGCCGAGCAGCGCCCACCAGGTCTGGGCCAGGCACAGCCGCGCGCGGGAGCGCACCAACTCCGCCGGAAGCGCCTCCAGCCACCGGCGCAGGGTGGCGTTCTCGCTGCGCCACAGCATCGCGTCGAAGTGCTGCTCGATCAGGCGGGCCGCCCGGGCGAGCTCCTTGGCGGCCAGCGCGTGCCGCACGGCCTCGTCGACCAGTCCGTGCTGCTCGGACCAGGCGGCCGCGCTGGTGTGGAGCTCCGGAAGCCGCTCGGGCTGCTCCTGCTGCAGGCGGGCGCGCAGCAGGTCGGCGAACAGGTGGTGGTAGCGCCACCAGCCGCGCACCTCGTCCAGCGGCACCAGGAACAGGTTGGCCCGCTCGATCTGCTCCAGCAGCTGCTGGCTGTCGGTGCGGCCGGTGACGGCGTCGCACAGCGGCCCACAGAGCCGGTCAAGCACCGAGGTCTCCAGCAGGAAGGTGCGCAGCGGCTCAGCCTGGCGGTCCAGCACCTCCTCGGCCAGGTAGTCCAGCACGTACCGGTGGCTGCCGGAAAAGCCCTCGACGAAGGCGGTGATGTCGGCACGACCCCGCAGCGACAGCGCGGCCAGCTGCAGCCCGGCGGCCCAGCCCTCGGTACGGTCCTCCAATACCGCCACGGCCGCCGCGGGCAAGTCGGAGCCAACGACGGCGCGGAGCAGCTCGGCGGCCTCCTCGGGAGTGAAGCGCAGGTCGCGCTCGCGCAACTCGGCCAGCTGCCCGCGGGCCCGCAGCCGGGCCAGCGGCAGCGGCGGGTCGGCGCGGCTGGCCACCACCAGCCGCAGGGAGCCGGGCAGGTGCTCCAGCAGGAACCCAAGCGACTGGTGGACCGGGGGTGCCTGGATCAGGTGGTAGTCGTCCACCATCAGCACGACCTCCTCGGCCACGCCGGCCAGCTCGTTGAGCAAGGTGGCCACCAGCCCCTCGAAGGAACGCGGTGGCGGCGGACCGAGCAGCGCGGCGACCGGTTCGGCGACGCCAGGGCACACCCTGTCCAGCGCCGCGGCGGCATGGCGCCAGAACCGGGCCGGGTCGTTGTCGGCGTCGTCCAGCGACAGCCACGCCACCGGCCGCTGGCCACCTCGGGCCCAGTCGGCCAGCAGGGTCGTCTTGCCGAAGCCGGCCGGGGTGCACACCAGGACCAGCGCGCGTGCGATCCCCTCGGCCAGGCGCTCCAGCAGCCGTGGGCGCACCACGAACCCGGGAAGGGTCCGCGGCGCGTGCAGCTTGGTGGCCAGCAGCACCTCGCGCTCGGGCGCGGCGGCCGTGGAGGGGGGCATTGCGGACGGCTCAACCATCGTGCCCCACTCTCAGCCCATCCCGCGATGCTCCCTTTCGGCTGGCTCATTGTAAAGACCGGCCGCCGCCTGAGTTCAAGCTGCCCCACAGCGCTGGCACCAGGCTCACGGCCGCGACGACGCCTGCCCGCTCGGCGTGACCACCGGACCCAATCCGCTACCGGCCGCAGCAGCGCCCTTGCTCAGCAGCCGCAGTGGGATCCGGCTCGCGGCGCCAGGCACGTGAAGATCCCACCCGCCCTCCCACCCCTTGCTCCCACCTCCGGGTGATGGCCCAACCCACCCGCGTGCGTAGCGTGCCGGCCAGACCAACCACAACCACGGGAGTCGAGATGGCTACCGGCGAGCTCGGCGGCGCGGCCGGGTGGGAGCGATTCGCTGACCTGCGGCGCCAGGCCGACCATGCGCGGTCGAGCGGGCCTCGGCGGCACGCGGCCGGGTCCCAGGCCGAGGAGGAGCACCGTGCCGGTCACGCACCAGCACTAGCCCGGGTGGTCGACCCCGGCCACTGCCGCGACCGCGCCCCGAGACCGACCTGGTGGACCACTGCTGGCAGGTGCAACGCGAGGAGCAGGGCGCAAGGACGTCCTTCGAGGGGCCCGGCAGGCCCGCCGCGGCGCCGTCTACGCCTGTGGTCGGCCGGCCTGGGGATTCTGGTGGCCGCTGTCGCCCTCCTGGCGGGCTGATCCGCCGTTGGAGGTGATCCACGACGGAGCCGCCGGTGCGCTACGAGATCCGCGTCAACGGGGTCCTTGGCAGCGGCTGGTCGGCCTGGTTCGACGGCCTGGAGGTCACCAGCGACGACCGCGGCCAGACCACCATCGCCGGGCCAATCGCCGACCAGGCGGCCCTGCACGGCCTGCTCGCCGGGATCCGAGACCTGGGCCTGGACCTGCTCTTGGTGCGCCGCACCGACCCCGACTGAGACCCCACAAGGAGGCATGCGATGCGGCAGATTCGGAGGCTAAGGGGCGAGCATCGACCGCGACGGCGCCAGCAGCTGCGGGTGGCCAGGCGGCCGCGCGACCGTCGGCTGGGGAGCCCGGCGGACCGGCGCACCCCCTCCGGCCGGCTCCTGCCCTACTGAGCGGCCCAACCCGGTCCACCGTGCACACACGGTGAGTGGTCCGCCGCCACGGGATGCGCGTCGCCGACCGACCATCGGCACCTCCGGATCCGCGCGGTGGCGCGGCCGCAGGTCTGGAAGCGGCGAAGCAACGGCGATGAAGGGCCGGCTGCTCCGCTGGGGAACCCGGCGAGACCCATCGGCGGACGGGCGCGTCGGGACCTCGGGCACCGAGCCCGTCGCCGACAGGAGGTCGTACATGACCCTGCTGATCGTCCTCGCGCTGCTGATCGCGCTCGACCTGGCGGCGTGGCGATGGGGCCACGACTCCCGCGACGACCAGGACTGGAAGACCTAAGCACGGCGTCGGCGCTGCCGGCGAGAGGGGAGCAGCGATGCCTGCAGGCTTGGCACGGTTTGCCGTCCGGCGAGGTCGCCTGGTGCTAGCCGGGACGCTGGTGGCGCTGGTGGTCGTCGGCGTGCTGGGCGGCGGCGGGTTTAGCGACCCCAACGCCCAATCCAACCACGGCACGACCCCGCTCGGGGAGCGCTTCGACGTCGGCGACCCCGACCTGCTGGTGCTCGTCACCACCGAGGCTGGCTCGGTCGGCGACCCTGCCACGGCGGCTGCAGGCTCACCGCTGGTCTGCCCGACCGACCCCGGCAGGACCACCCACAGCGCGACCGACCGGCGACAGGCCACATGGGTCATTCGGCTGGCGGGCGGGATCGGCCGCGCGGACCTGGAGACCACCGCGCGCATCCTGGAAGAGCTCTGCTGCCGGCTGGAGGCCGACAGCACCCAGGGCCCCACAGCGCCCAGGGAGCAGAAGGCGGCGATGCGGACACCGCCCGAACCCGCCGAGCACAGCCCCTGGCCAGCGGGCCAGGGAAGGAGCAAGCGATGAGCCAGTGGTGGGCCGCCCCGATGCTGCGCAGCGGCGGCCTGTTCGCCGGTGGCGTGGTCCCGATCGCCTGGGAACGCGTTCCCGCCTGGCGGACCAGCGACCTTGCGGACTTCCGGACCGGGTTTGCGTACACGCTGCGACGGGTGGACCGCCTACAGCCGGCGCTGCTGGTCGTCTGCGCTGGCTCCACCATCGGCTTCGCCAGCAGCACCGGCGGCGCCGCCCGCACCCTGGCGCTGCTGGCAGCTGGCGGCCTCCTGGTCGTGCTGGTCGGCTCGGTGGCCTGGCTGGTCCCCATCCAACGGCGGCTGGTCACCGCCGGGTATGCCACCCAGAAGCACTGGCAGGTCGTCGTCCCCCTGACCGGGGTGGCCGGCGGGGTCGGCGTGGCGCTGTGCCTGGGCGCGCTCGCCGGGCTGTACCCGGCGGTCCGCGCCGCCCGCCTGGCCCCCACCGACGCCCTGCGCACCACCTAGCCACCCGCGCGCCGGGCCACCGGCCGACCGGCCCCGGGAACCGGCACGACCAAGGGAAGAGGCACACGATGCGGCAAATTGCAGTGGCGGACGAAGACCTTGACCGTCGCACCCGGTCCAACCACCAGGCACGCAAGGCCCGCGACGGGGCGGCGGCCTGGTCGGAAACCGCCCAACTGGTCGGGCGTGCCGCCAGCGGCGACCAGGCCGCCTGGGGCGAGCTCGTCGACCGCTACGGCGGGCTGGTCTGGGCCATCGCGCGCCGGCATGGCCTGGACCCCCAGGATGCGGCCGACGTCAGCCAGGCCGTCTGGCTGCGCCTGGTGCAGCGCCTCGGCGCGCTGCGGCAGCCCGAACGGGTCGGGGGGTGGTTGGCCACGACGGCCATGCGCGAGTCCCTCCGGGTTGGCAAGGCTCGCGGGCGGGAGGTTCCCGTCGCCAGCGGGCACGGCCCGGGTCGGCTCGAACTGCACCAGGCGCCCGCGCCCGAGGCGGGGTTGCTGGCCGCCGAGCAGCAGGCCGAGCTGTGGCGGGCGTTCGGGTCGCTGCCCGGACGGTGCCAGGGGCTGTTACGCCTGCTGATGGCGGACCCGCCGCCCGGCTACGCCGAGGTCGCGGCGGTGCTGGGGATGCCGGTCGGCAGCGTCGGCCCTACCCGGGCGAGGTGCTTGAGCTGCCTACGGCGCCGCCTGGCGGCGCGCGGGGCCGGCTGAAGCCGGACGCCGAGCGCGCCCTGGAGCAGCGCGGCGTCACGCCGGTCGGCTGCCCGGACGCGGCCGTGGCCGGAGCCCGTAGGATGCGCAAAGTCGGACGTGGCCTGTGAGCTGCCGGTTCGCTCCACCACCGCGCGGTAGGGTGGCGCCTCCGCCGACCCGTCTCGGAGGCTTCCCGCGTGCGGTCAAAGCTCGCCTACCTGACGCTCTGCCGCCCGGTCCAGCTGCTGGTCCTGCTGGCCCGCGGCGACGCCGCCAAGGACCTGGAGGTCCTGGTGCTCCGCCACCAGCTGGCCATCCTGCGCCGCCAGTCCCCACGCCCCAGGTTCGAACCCGCCGACCGCGCCCTGCTCGCCGCCACCAGCCGTGCCCTGCCCCGAGCCCGCTGGTCGTGCTTGTTCGTCAGGCCCGACACGTGGGAATGTCAACGAGAAGTGGATCTGGCCCACTTTCCGTGATCGAACCGACCTCGGCTCGGTAGCAGGGCAAGCGAGCATGCCCGGCATGTGAACACCAAGCTCTCGATGATCTCCTTCCGCACCTGGCAGACGTAACCATCGACCGGGTCGAGCTGGCCGGCGGTGGCGTGCGGATCTGGGCCCGTAGGGTTCAGAAACTCGGCCGTGTGTGCTGAGCAGCGAGGATCGGGGTCAAGCCAGAATCCGCCGATGGCCCTGTCCTTCCTCGACCTCATCACGCGCCGACTCCTCGGCCTCCTGCTTGTTCGCCTCCAAACCGAGCATGCCAAGGACGTCGAGATCGCCGTGCTCCGCCACCAGCTCGAAGTGCTGCGCCGCCAGGTCAAGCGGCCCGAGTTCCGACCCGCCGACCGTGCGCTGCTGGCAGTGCTGAGCCGAGCGCTTCCCCGCGCGCGCTGGTCGACCTTCCTGGTGACGCCGGATACGATCCTGCGGTGGCACCGGCGGCTGGTCGCCCGCAAGTGGACCCAGCCCCGCCGCTGCCCTACCTGTTCCAACGCCGCCGCTGCGCCGGCACCAGCGTGGTGATCAGCGACACCGGCCTGCGCGACCTGCTCGCCCGCGCGGCGCGGCGCGCCGGCCTGCGCGACCCCGACGGCGTCGTCGCCCACCTCCAGGCGTTCATGGCCCGCCGCCGCGCCGCCCGGCCCGCCGAGGAATACCGCGAGCCGACCGCGGTGGAGTGGGCCGAGTTCGAGCAGCACTTCGGCAAGCGCACCATGGAGCTGGGCTACTGCCGCCGCCCCTACGGCACCCCGTGCATCCACGAGCACGCCTGCATCCGCTGCCCCATGCTCGAGGTCGCCCCGGCGATGCAGCCGCGGCTGCTCGAGATCCAGAGCAGCACCCGTGCCCGCCTGGACCTCGCCTCCACCCGTGGCTGGCTCGGCGAGGTCGAAGCCCTCGAACTCAACCTGGTCCACATCGGCGAGAAGCTCGCCCAGGTCGAACGTGCCAACGCCTGGCGGCCACAGATCATCCAGCAGCTGTTGGACATGCCAAGCTAGGTCGGGCTCTCGCGGCCGGGCCGGCGGTCAGCCCAAGGCGGCGCGGGCGGCGAGGCTGCGGCGGGTCGCGCGGCTGGCCAGGACCAGCCGGGTGAGGCTGGCCGCCGCGGCGGCCGCGGCCAGGGGCCAGGCCAGGCGGGTGTGGGCGGTGAGGGCCTGGCCGATGAGCGTGCCGAGCATGGCCAGGTCGACGACGACCGCGGCGAGCCCGGCCGCGGCGGCGGCGCCGGGGGCGAGCGTCGGGCGGGCCGGCAGCCAGCGGCTGGCCCGGCCGGTGGCGGCGACGACCAGCAGCAGCGCCAGCATGGCGCTGAGGAGCGCCACGGCGGCCACGGGCAGGCCGAGCCAGGCGCCGGCCAGCTGCCGCCGCCAGGGCGGTGGCTGGCCGGCGGCCAGGGCGCCCAGCCACAGCCCGCCGACCAGCGGGCCGGTATGGATCAGCAGCAGCGCACGGCGGCGGGCCTGCGCGCCGAGCAGCTCGGGGGCGAACGCGTGGGCGAGGGTGGCCGCCTCGCCGAACTCGGCGGTGGCCGCCCGCGCGGCCGCAGCGGGTGCCAGCCCGCCGTCGAGGTGGGCCTGGGTGGCGTCCAGGAGCCCGTCGCCGAGCTCGGCGAGGATCGCCTGGCGGGCCCGCCCGGGGCCGGGCAGCCGGGTGGCGAGGTCGGCCAGGTAGCCGTCCAGGACCTGGCGGGCGGCCGGGGCCGGTGGCAGTCGGGAGTCGGTCATGCGCCCGCCGGCGCCGGGGTGGGGGTGAGCAGGGCGCTGACGGCGCTGGCGAAGGCCTGCCAGGTGGCCCGCTCGGCGGCCAGCGCGCGACGGCCGGCGGCGGTGAGCTGGTAGGTGCGGCGCCGCCGGCCGCCGACGACCGACCAGGTGGCGCGGATGAGCCCGGCGCGCTCGAGCCGGTGCAGCGCCGGGTAGACGGTGCCGGTGGGCAGGTCGAACGCGCCGCCGCTGCCGGCGCGGAGGGCCTGGATGACGGCGTAGCCGTGCAGCGGGCCTGGCTCCAGGGTGGCCAGGAGCAGCCCGTCGAGGTGGCCCTTGAGGGTCTCCGCTCGCATAGGTAGCAATCCTACACCCTAAGCTGTAGCATCACGATAGGTAGCGTTACTACTATTGATCCGAAGGGGATGGACGATGGTGCGAGGCGGCCGGGCGACTGGGGTGCTGCTGGCGGCGGTGGTGGCCAACGGGCTGCTGGTCGGGGCGAGCCTGGACCAGCCGGCCAAGCAGCTCCCCGCCCGCCACCGCATCGGCCCGGTCGCGTTCGCCGCCTACGGCCGGGCCGCCGACCTGCGCAACGGCGTGCCGTGGTACGCCACCCTCGGGCTCGGCACCGCCGGGCTGACCCTGGCCGCGGCCGCGGCAGGCCGCCGCGACCGCACCCGCCCGGCCCGGCTGCGGCGCGCGCTCGCCCTGGCCGCGGGCCTGACCGTCGGGCACCTGCTGGTCACCGCGGTCGCCGCCCCGGTGAACTTCTCCCAGCGCGGCCACAACGACGACCCGGCCGCCCTGGAGCGGGTGTTCGGCACCTTCGCGCGGCTGACCGCGCTCCGCGCCGGCCTACAGGCCGCCACGCTGGCCGCCGTGGTCTGGGCGCTGGCGACGTCGACCAGCCCGTCGAGCCGGCCGGCCGAGCTGCCGAGTCCCTCAGCGGGCCATGGGCACCCCCGGCGTGCGCCGACTGACCGCAGCGCCTGGGGCGCCGCAAGCAGGCCCGGATCGATCCGGAAGGGATGAGGAGGCAGGATGGGCACCGAGCAGGCGGTCGCGGCCGAGGGCCTGGGCAAGCGGTTCGGGCCGGTACGGGCCCTGGCGGGGGTGGACCTGGCGGTGCCCGCCAGCGGCGTGCTGGGCCTGCTGGGCCCCAACGGCGCCGGCAAGACCACCCTGGTCCGCATCCTGGCGACCCTGCTGCGCCCCGACCAAGGGCGGGCCAGGGTCTGCGGCCTGGACGTGACCCGCCAGCCCGACCAGGTCCGCCGCCTGGTCGGCCTGTCCGGCCAGTACGCCGCGGTCGACGCGTTCCTGACCGGGCGGGAGAACCTGCGCATGGTCGGCCGCCTCGCCGGCCTGGGCCGCACGGCCGCGCGCCGGCGGGCCGACGAGCTGCTGGAGCGCTTCGACCTCGGCGAGGCGGCCGGCCGGGTGGCGCGGACCTACTCCGGCGGGATGCGCCGCCGCCTGGACGTCGCCGCCAGCCTGGTGGCCCGGCCGGCGGTGGTGTTCCTGGACGAGCCCACCACCGGCCTGGACCCGCGCGGCCGCGTCGGCCTGTGGCGGCTGCTCGGCGAGCTGACCAGCCAGGGCGCCAGCGTGCTGCTGACCACCCAGTACCTGGAGGAGGCCGACCGGCTCGCCGACCAGTTGGTCGTCATGGACCACGGCCGGGTGATCGCCAGCGGCACCGCGGCGGCGCTCAAGGCCCAGGTGGGCGGCGACCGGCTGGAGCTCCAAGCCCCACCGGGCGCCGACCCGGCACGGCTGGCCGCGGCGATGGCCGGGCTCGGCGCCGGCGCCCCGGCAGTCGACCGCGCCCTGGGCCGGGTGGTCGTCCCCGTGGCCGACGGCCCCGGCGTGCTGCCCGAGGTGGCCGCCCGCCTGGCCGCCGGCGGCCTGCGCGTGGCCGACCTGGCGCTGCGCCGGCCGACCCTGGACGACGTGTTCCTGGCCCTCACGGGCCAGCCCACCGGCCCCGACGCCCCGGCCGACCCCGACCGTCAGGACCCCGGCGGCAAGGGCGCGGCCGCCTGAAAGGAGCACCCCGATGAGCGCGACCACCACGGCCCAGCCGCCCATGGCCGCCGCCCCCACCGGCGGCCTGGCAAGGCGGCTGGCCAACACGTTCACGATCACCGGCCGCAACCTGCACCGCCTGGTCCGGGTGCCGACCCTGATCGCGTTCGCCACCGTGCAGCCGGTCATGTTCGTGCTGCTGTTCAACTACACCTACGGCGGCGCCATCCACCCGCCCGGCGTCACCAGGTATATCGACTACATCCTGCCCGGCACCTACGTGCTGGCGATCGCGTTCGGCGCCTCCCAGACCGGCGTGGCGGTCGCCGACGACCTTGGCAGCGGCATGATCGACCGGTTCCGCGCCCTGCCGATGGCCCGCAGCGCGGTCCTGGCCGGCCGCGCGCTGGCCGACGCGGTCCGCAACCTGTTCGTCCTCGGCCTGATGACCGGCGTCGGCGCCGCCATCGGGTTCCGCTTCCACGCCGGCGCCGGCGCCGCACTGGCCGCGGTCGGGCTGGCCGTGCTCGTCGGGCTGGCGTTCTCCTGGCTCAACGCCCTGTTCGGCCTGCTGGTCCGCGACGCCGAGTCCGCCGGCCTGGCCGGGCTGCTGGGCGTCATCCCGCTGCTGTTCGCCAGCTCTACCTTCGTCCCGGTGGCCACCATGCCCGGCTGGCTGCAGGCCTTCGCCAAGGCCAACCCCGTCACCGTGGTCGTCGACGCCCTGCGCGCGCTGTGCCTGGGCGGCCCCACCGCCACCCACGTCTGGCAGGCCCTGGCCTGGATCGCCGCACTCCTGGCCATCAGCGTGCCCGCCGCCGTGGCACGCTACCGGCACACCACCGCCACCTGACCCCACCCACCAGCGCTGCGTGTACCGCATGACCACCCACCACCACGCCACCGGCGGGGACGGCGACCCGGTCGACGTCCTGGTCGTCGGCGCCGGACCGACCGGGCTCACCATGGCCGCCCACCTCGCCGCCTACGGCACCAGGCTGCGGCTGGTCGACCGCGTGCCCGACCGGGTGCACGAGTCCCGCGCGTTGGCGATCCAGCCCCGCACCCTGGAGGTCCTGGCCGGCCTGGACGTCACCCCGGCGCTGCTGGACCGTGGCCGGCAGGCCGTCCAGCTGCGCCTGCACCTGCCCGGCCGGGTGGTCTCCGTGCGCCTGTTCGACCTCGGCCTGGCAGACACCGCCTACCCGTTCCTGCTGTTCCTGTCCCAGGCCGAGACCGAACGCGTCCTTGGCGAGCACCTCGCCGGCCGCGGCGTGGTCGTCGAGCGCGGCACCGAGTTGGTCGAGCTCAGCCCGGCGGGCGAGTCCGTCGCCTGCCAGCTCCGCCGGGCCGACGGCTGGCACGAGGCCGTGGCGGCCCGCTACGTGGTCGGCTGCGACGGTGCCGGCTCCGCCGTCCGCCACCTGGCCGGGATCGGCTTCGAGGGCGCCGCCTACCCGCAGACCTTCCTGCTCGCCGACCTCGAGGTCGACGGCCTCGAACCCGGCGCGGCCCACGCCTACCTGACCGGTGCGGGCATGCTGTTCTTCTTCCCCCTCGGCGCCCCGGCGGCCTGGCGCATGCTGGCCATGCGCCCACCCGGCAGCCAGGCGCCCGCCGACGCCGAGGTCTTCCTGGCCGAGCTGCAGGCCATCGCCGGCGCCTACGCCAGCGACCCGCTGCGCCTGCGCGACCCGGTCTGGATGACCCGCTTCCGGCTGCAGCTGCGCGCCGCCACCCGCTACCAGGCCGGCCGCGTCTTCCTGGCCGGCGACGCCGCCCACGTCCACAGCCCCGCCGGCGCCCAGGGCATGAACACCGGCGTCCAGGACGCCGCCAACCTCGCCTGGAAGCTGGCCCTCGCCTGCTCTGGCGCCGCCACCCCCGAGCTGCTGGCCACCTACCAGGTCGAGCGCGCCCCGGTCGGCGGCCGGGTCCTGCGCCTGACCGACCGCGCCTTCAGGATCGCCACCAGCAACAATCCCCTGGTCCGCTGGGCGCGCACCCGGCTCCCACGCCTTGCACCGCTGGCGCTGCGGTTCGCCCCCGGGCGCGCGGCCGCCTTCCGTGCCCTCGCCCAGCTCGCCATCGGCTACCGGCACAGCCCCGCCGTCACCGACGGTCCGGACGCACCCCGGCGGGGTCCCCGCGCCGGCGACCGGCTCCCCGACGCCCCCCTGGCCCGCGACGGCCAGGCAACCAGCCTGCACGCCGCCACCGCCGCGCCCGGCTACCACCTGCTGCTGTGCGGGCCCACCACCGCCTGGCCAGCGCATGCCGCCAGCGTGGCCGTGCAGCGTTACGCCGGCCTGGTCGCCGTCCACCACCTCACCCGTGAGGCCGGCCGCGGCGTCCTGCACGACCCGGGCGGCGCCGCGCTGCGCCGCCTCGGCCTCGACCCCGCCGGCCGGCACGCCGCCCACTACCTCGTCCGCCCCGACGGGCACGTCGGCTACCGCGCCGGCGGCGTCGACCTCACCGGCCTGCACGACCACCTCGCCCGCTGGCACCCCAACGCCACTTCTTGATACCCCGCCGTCGCCGTCACCGGCCGTAGTGGCTACCTCGCACCCGGCGACATGCTGGTACTGGCACCCGAGTTGCCTCACGCGTCCCAGTGCAGATAAGGGACGGGTACCGCGGCACCGCGACCCTTGGGGCTGGAGACCTCCGCATCGCCAGCCGCCGCGGCGTCGACATGGCCGCCTGGTTCCCCGAACTCGCCGGCCTCGCCAGCGCACTCGGCGGCCACCAGGCGGTCCTCGACGGGGAGTTGGTCGCCCTGGACCAGGCCGGCCGGCCTGACTTCACGGCGCTACAGCAGCGCACGCGCGCCCGCGGGCGCCCAACCCGTCGGCCTGCCGGACTCACGCCGGTCACCTACCTGGTCTTCGACCTGCTGTGGCTGGACGGCCGGCTGCTCTTGGGCCTGCCGTGGGCGGAGCGGCGCGCGCAGTTGGAGGCGCTGGAGCTGGCCGGGCCGGCCTGGCAGACCACCCCGACCTTCGTCGACCAGGGCGACCTGGTGGTCGCGGCCACCCGGGAGCAGGGCCTGGAAGGCGTCGTCGCCAAGCGCCTGGGCTCGCCGTACCGGCCGGGACGCCGGCATCCGGACTGACGCAAGCTCGCCCACGAGCAGCAGGCCGCCTTCCTGGTCGGCGGCTACGTGCCCGGCCCCACGGGCGTGGAGCGGCTGCTGGTCGGCGCCACCGACGCCAGTGGCCGGCTGCGGCACGTGGCCACCGTCGAGGCCGGGCTGGTGCCAGCCTCTCGCCGCCGGCTCGCCACGGTGCTGGCCCGGCTGCGCGCCGAGGCCAGCCCGTTCGCCGGGCCGGTCACCCGCGTCCGCTGGGGCGCCCGGCCCGCTGAGGCGCCGCGGCCGGTGTGGGTCCGGCCGGAGCTTGCGGTGGTGGTCGCCTACCGCGGCTGGGAGAGCGGCCAGCTCCGCCACGCCCGCTACGCCGGGCTCCCGCCGCCCACCGGCGGGTAGCCGCCCTACGCACCAAGCCAGGCTCGCCGCTCGTTGGGCACGACGGCCGCCCCGACCCGCCGGCCGTGACCGCGCTGCTGCCCTGCCTTGCCGCGGCCACCGACTCCGCCGGGACTGGTCGCCGTGACCGGGCGGCAAGGACCGTGAGGGCGAGGCAGCCTATCCGCTGGTGAGGTACTGGTGGACCTGTTGGATCGCGACCGAGCCCTCGCCGACCGCGGAGGCCACCCGCTTGGTCGAGCCGTGGCGGACGTCGCCGACCGCGAACACCCCCGGCATGCTGGACTCGAACGGCATCGGCCGGCGCTCCAGCGGCCACCCTGGCGGCGGCGTGCCGTCGGCGAGCAGGTCGGCGCCGGTTACGACGAACCCCCAGCGGTCGCGCAGGACGGCCTCCGGCAGCCAGCCGGTGTGGGGCTCGGCGCCGATCATGACGAACACGGCCGCGGCCGGGACCGTCTCGGCCGCGCCAGAGCGCCGCTCCCTCAGGGTCAGGCCGCTCAGCCGCCCCTGGCCGTGGCCGTCGACGACCTCCACCCCGAAGCGGACGGTAACGTTGCGGGTCGCTCCAAGCTCCCGGACCAGGTAGTCCGACATGGTGGCGGCCAGCGAGGAGCCGCGCACCAGCATGGTGACCTGGCTGGCGTACCTGGCCAGGTGGACGGCGGCCTGGCCGGCGGAGTTGGCCCCGCCGACCACGTAGACCTCCCGGCCCTTGACGGCCTGGGCCTCGGAGGCGGCGGCGCCGTAGAACACCCCCGCTCCGGTCAGGGCCTCCAGGTTGGGCACGCCCAGGCGCCGGTAGCGCACGCCGGTGGCCAGGACCACCGCGCGGCTGGTGGCCTGGCTGCCGTCGCCCAGGGCCACCTCCCGGTCGGGCCCGGCGGTGCGCAGGC